>Ga0114918_10000303_pt1 | contig 41674 bp, 53 predicted proteins | sample LantaG_FD_87015 | JGI IMG/M metagenome (GOLD analysis project Ga0114918, IMG submission 87015) | Deep subsurface microbial communities from Baltic Sea to uncover new lineages of life (NeLLi) - Landsort_02402 metaG | ecosystem: Environmental > Aquatic > Marine > Oceanic > Sediment | place...
TGGCATAGGACCATCCAACATTTACAAGCCTATCCAGAAGGATACACTGCACCTGCCTGGGTAGGATATGGTGCAACTTATACCAGTGAATTAAAACCGGGTTTGGCCGAAGGCATCGACCCCGATGTGTACGATGATCTAGATGCCAGAACCATAGTGCGAGCTGCAAAGCGTGTGATGCCTGACATCCGAGGCCGCGACACCGACGAGGGCTATGTGCATCTCACATCAGGCCGAGGGCTGGACTTGTATATCGGCGCCAGCGTGGCCGATGGTGAGATCAGCATCAACATCGGATCCGGGGGCGGCCTCGCCACCAGCGGCGCGGATCAAGGCGCTGTCACTGCCATAATCAAAGCAGTGTATGATACCGCAGTGCGGAAGTATGGCCAACCCGACACCCCGGGATCGCTCACCATAGACGACGATGCTGGTCATGGTGTGTGGCAACACATCGCCCAGAAGCTGGGCTTGACCTATGACAGCATGAACGAAAACTTCGCGGATGGTAAACGGAAAGGCAAGAGCCGTCCCGGGCGTGTGAAACGTGCAGGTGCGTCATGCAAAGGATCAGTGTCGGATCTCAGAGCCAGTGCTAAGAAATACGGCGGCGAGCGGGGCCGAATGTACCATTGGTGCGCCAACATGAAGTCAGGACGCAAGAAGACCTAGGATCGTAGGTCTCCGGCGTCTAGTTTTTCTAGCACAGCTTCTGGAGTCGGTACAGTCTCTCCACCTTTTTTAATGTCGTGAAAATTGCTGCTAGACGAAACTGATGTACCCACGTGTATCTGCACTAGATCTCTGTGTGAAAATTGCGGCCATTTTGGCCAATTATTTGTGGTGTGAGCCTGGTTGGTATCAAACAACACACCGTGTCCTGCCTGATATTCAAACACTCCGTCCAATTCAAACCAGTTACAAAAGTTGTAGTTGTCTTGTCCGACCCATTTGTTCATATGATCAAGGTCATACAATTGACTATAATCATTACAAGGAGGCGTGGAGTAATCTATTTTAGCTATGTAATTGTTGAGTTCGTCATTGCTGTTGAATTGTTCTTTGAAGATCACTGCCTTCCACTCTGGCACAGTGTCTAGTGCGATGATTATGGTCCAGGTTGGGTTTTGCCTGTTTGTTCCATATTCATCCACATGTAATTGATGGCAAACAGATTGACGTTGATAGTTTGCCCAGAAACTTTGTTTCTGATCAGGCCAGATATTGTCAACTATGTTGCGTATAATACTGCCCTGAACTGTTTGCTCGGCAATGACCAATCTGCGATCGATGTGTTTGGATCGAGATTGATATACATGTCCATCATAGGTCCAACAGTTGATGTAGCTGTGTTGATTGTATCGATCCCAATAGGATCGCAGACTTTGTATATCAGAGTCAGATAAAATTTCAGGTAGTAACCTCATGTGTATTCCTTGTTCCATGTATTTAACAAAAAACCCAATATAAATAAAGACATGAAAACATGTTGGATTTTTGGCGACAGTCACGCAGCTGGATCAGGCATTCTCAACAATGACTATGCCAAAGAATATCTAGAGAGCTATCCTTGCCAGTTGGCTCGGGCCTTGGGATACAAAAACACCCTTAATCACAGCATCGGAGGTCACAGCAACGATGCCATATTCCGTTGGGTAACAGAAAATGCTCACAACATCAATGCCGATGACTTGGTGATCCTTTGTTGGAGTGAATTGGCAAGATCAGAGATTTGGAGTGACAGTGCTCAGCAGTGGTTGTATTTTGTGCGTGCCGGAAACAATGATGAAACATATCGTCCTTGGAATTCTCTGGTCGAATGGCCCAATGCGCTACAAGGAATGATTGGCAGGGAGTCTGACCATGTTTTACCCCCTGGCCTCGGGGATCGACATTTGGCGCTATGGCAAGAATGGCAGAAGAATTTAGGGTTTGACAAAGATCGCAAGACCATCAAACTCAATTGGATCAAGAACGTTTTGGCCGCCAATCTGGTTTTGCATCAGCGTGGTGTGATGGCCATGAATATCTGCAGTGTCTATGATGTTCATGCCTGCCTGGACAGAGTGCCTGATGAGCTAGCAAATCAATGGTGGCCAGTAGGAGCCACTGTGTTCCGCAATTGGGCCTTGGATCAAGGATTCAATGAAGACCAACGATATCATCTACCCATGGCAGCACACACAGCCTTTGCTGATCATGTGTACACACAAATCCGCAATACAAGATAACACCAGCGGTAAATATCGCACGATGAATTATATCAATACTGCTGCAAGTGTTGAATCTGTGCATTCCACTTTGTATACCACCCATAACGTATTGTCCCAGGACGCCTTGTCCATGATTGACGGATATCTCGGTCATGGACATGTTTGGCTCATGGACCGGCCCATGGCCAGACTCAGTTTGCCGCCAGGCAACGACGAAGATCCTTTCCACGACATGGGACAGGAGATGGCAGCATGGGTATCACATGTGTTCAACCAAAAAGTGCAGTATCGCAAAGCCAAGTTGTTCCTGGACTTGCCGGGTTCGGAGGTGCCCTTGCACAAAGACGCAGACAACATTGATGTCATGAGCCAGATCTACCTCAGCCACAGCGATCATCCCATACCAGGCACCACATTCATGGAACCTTACCCGTTTACTGTGCCGTTCCGCTACAATTGCGGATATCTAAACGACAATCAAGATCGCAAAACCCACCGTAGCGGATTTTTGATCAACGGTTACCGGCTCAGTATCGGTTTCCAGTTTTATTTTCCTAGATAGATCCACACAGTTTGTTTGGCCCGGCCCGGACCTATCAAGCTGCTATAACCCCAGTGGAATCTAGGTTCATGATTATTGGGCACAACCAGGGCCTGATTGCCAACAAAGGCATGATCTCGACCGGGATATCGTTGCTTGTCCCAGACATAGTCCTCGGGATCATCAAAGCCTGCAGTCCATTCTCTCATGGTCATTCCACCAAAATCTTCAGGACTCCATGAAATAACAGCACCAATGTTTGGGTGCGCCCGATGCATCATGAAATCACAGCATGCCAGTTCAACACTGAGGAAAACCTGTTGCACTTCGCCACTGAGATGCAGATCATCAACGACCTGGTCGATCACTGATTGTAATCGTTGCTTGAGCCAGGCATGATGTTCGCTGCCAGTCATGAGCCTGTAACGATACTCCTGTCTAAACACGAGATTGCTTTCAGCCAGTTCCTGCAGGAAATTTTTATGGTCAGTGTCGGTCAACACTGAGTCTATGTGGTAGATTGTACGCATAAACCTACTTATCTGGTTGGATTTCTAGCATAAATATAACCATGCGCCTCAGCGAAATCAAATCCACCGAACTACGCACATTTGCTTTGCGAGTGCGACTGCCGCAGCAGGGCTACAGCAACATCATCGATCTCACTGTGCAAGCAAGAACACCAGAAATGGCGCGACGTTTGATACGAGCACAGTATGGCAACCGGCACGTGATCGTGAGCCAACCGCGGGCTATCAAAATATAGGTGTATAAATATCCGCATGGAACCAAAATTCGTGCGGATCACCTTTGATCTCTACTGCGACTGGCAGGGTTTACCTCCAGTGTATAGGATATTGTTGTCAGGTGAACTCTTTGCCGAAAGAGAATGGCGATGGGAGGATATTTATGTCACCGAATCTCTGCAGATCTTGGCACCGCCAGGCAAATACAAATTTGAATTGCACAAAACTCTGCCCAGCGATGCGAAATTCTGTGTAAAAAATCATGCCGTGGCACAAGGACCTGCCGAATGGGTCAATCAACACGCAATACAAATCCTAGATAAATAACACCATAAGGTCATCATCATGCTCAAAGACAATCTCAAATCTCTTCTGGCCACGCAATATGCATTCGTGATCAAGGCACAGTTCTTCCACTGGAACGTGGAAGGATCTGATTTTGGTCAGCTGCACCGATTTTTTGGCAAGATCTACGAAGAGGTGTATGAAAACTCCATAGACCAGACAGCAGAGTCCATACGCATACTCGATGACTACACGCCGGGCAGTTTTGAGCGTTTCCAAGAAATGAGCCTGATCACGGGTCAGATCAAGGTACCGCGAGCCCGGCTCATGATACAGGAACTACTGGCAGACTCGCAGACCCTGATTGATCTTTTGAACGAAGCCTTTGCAGCAGCTGAACAAGAAGATCAGCAAGGCATCATGGACTTCTTGGCCTCAAGGATCGATGCCATGGGCAAACATCGTTGGATGTTGCGCAGTTTCCTCAAAGAAGAACGAGCATGAGAATACGAGACGTCAAACAACTACCCGCCGACTTCAAACCGGCCAATACATCACCGCAACTGACCGGTCCTTATCCGGGACGCAATGCCACTCGAGGGTATCTCGTGGGAGAAGATCAACAGACAGATCTCGGCTCAGTGTTTGAACCCAACATCGAACGCACGCCCGAATATCAGCGTGGATACCAATCTGCTGCCACTGCTGAGAACCCCTACCAAGAAGGAACAACACAGTGGACACGCTGGCTCAAAGGCAGGACTGACAAGATCGGACCTCGTTCTAAACTTCGTCTTGAGTTTGGCGGATTGCCACAGGGATCTCTCGACAAGCCGGTCAGCGAAATATACAATCCTGTGGATCAAGAACGACAGGAACAGCGTGCTATGGATCGTGAGCGCGAACAGTTCAAGCGCGACGAGCTGGAGTTTGAATTGCGCGGTGAGGAAGAGCGCATGCGTGCTGCCAACGAGGGTACCTTTTACCTGCGCATCGATGGACGCATCTGGAATAAATCGGGTCAGCCCGTGTCCTTCCCGAATCGTGAGCGTGCAGTGCGAGCCGGACAGACCATCAAGGATCGAGATCCTGGTCGCGAAGTGGTGGTCACACGCACGCCACAAGACAAAGACATGCTCGACGAAATAGATCGGCGCGGATTTTTGAAAGGTCTAGGAGCTGTTGCAGCTGGTGCTGCATTGGCCAAAGTACCAGGGCAAGCTCAAGCCAAGGATCCCAGCGGATGGACAGGAGATCCCAGCGACGTGAAGGGCAGGGCAAGATGGATACAGGCCGGGAGACCCGGCCCCGATAATAATCCTGCACGTAGGTCTTACCCAGAAGCCAGTTTTGATCGTAATAACAATACTATTTCCTATCAAGGTCGCAATTACCGAGTACAAAATGTCAGGACTCCTGATCAAATATCAGGAGCACAGTCAGTGGCGATTCCTTTGGCTCAGCTGGGTCAGAGATCTTCATCTTCGAGACTGTATAATCTCACACCGGATGGAAAGGCATATTCTACTTCGCAAACAGTGCGCGAATCGCGTGACCCCACCTACGAAGACATACTCACTAGTCTGCAAAAGAAGCTGGGTGACTATTTACAGGACGTGGCCACGGCCGTGCAGCGAGATCCTGATTTGCTGGACAAACTGCCAAAACAAGTATCAGGTATACAGGCAGTCAAGACCATACGCACCGATGATGGCCACGAGATAAAGATCCACGGCAACGAAGATGACGGATTTCGTATATCGATCCGAAACCGAGATATCAAGACCAGTTTTGAGGATCTCGACGAAGCAGTGATGGCCTGTGAAATTTATTGTGCCCGGAGACGCCACAAAGATTATCTCGACGAAAAATCTGTGACTGAATCATACAGCGAGCAAGAATATGCACAGGCCATGCAGGATTTCTTGGCACGTGGTGGTAAAATTGAAAAAGGTGTGTACAAAGAACCCAAACTGGCCACGCGACTGCGTCGTCAAGGCAGCCGACACATTGGCCAAGGCAGCGAAGGCCGGGCCGGCCAACTGGCAGGACGAGGTGCCAACATAGGTGGCACAGGCAAGCCTGTGGTGTCAGTGGAAGAAACCAAAAAAGATGCCTGCTACAACAAAGTAAAATCGCGCTACAAAGTATGGCCATCGGCCTATGCCTCGGGCGCCTTGGTACAGTGCCGCAAGCAAGGTGCTGCCAACTGGGGTAAGAAATCCAAGGTCACGGAAGGTTGGCGCGAGACCCTGGCTGGGTTGGCTGCTGCCGGTATCATGGCCTTGAGCCCGGGTATTTCCGCAGCTGATGTGGCCGCTGATTCGCAACAGGTGCCCATGATTGCCACCATCGTAGTAGGCGGTGAGGTCAAAAAGTTAGATCTAACTGCGAAAGGATTCCGCGACGTAAGGGAAGCTGAAAAGTTTTTTGATGAATTTTTTGGCCGCCGGGGCATGCCTTGGCAAGGTAAAATCGAACGCGGAACCCCGGGGTCAGGTCAATATCAAAGGATAATTGTACAATGAGACACCTATTGGATTTAGTGAAAGCTGTGCAACAAGGCTGTGCGACGGCCATATCGAAAATGGAAAGACTATGCGAGCCCAAGAATTCATAACCGAAACAACCACATCGCGGTCCTGCCAAGAACGTGGATACCAAGAAAAAATAACATGAGATCCTACGAATTCTTACCCGAATCAACCACTACAGGATCTGTGGCCACTATCGCTGTACCTCTAGGCCACACCATTGCACCAAATCTCATAAATAAAAAAACAAAGACCAAAGGAGCAGACCGTGTACGAATTCATGTTCAAAAAACCCAACGGTGAATGGATCAAGATAATGGCACGTAATTTTGCTGTGGCTGCGCACAAATTCAAAGCCATAGCAGTCGGGGCCTAGTAAATACCAGGTGAGTCTATACTTTCCTGATGCAGCACTAATATTTGTACACATACCCAAAACTGCCGGCAGCAGCTTCAAGAACTGGTGCAACCACAACGGCATAGATTATCACAACGACCATTGCCACAGTACCTGGCTGATGGCACAACAACGATGGCCTACAGCACAGCAAACCGTGACATTTGTGCGTAATCCCTATGACCGCATGGTCAGTATGTTCATGTATGTGGGACAACGAGCCGAGCTGAGACAACATCGCCGAGACCGCGGCAACGGTAAGATCAAGAAACACACCACGGCGCAACAAGATCAACAGCTGGTAGAAATCTACCAGCGCGGTTTTCGATCTTGGATACAGGATCTAGGTCGAGGCTTGAGCAGTGTCTACGAGGTCACCGGCGGCTGGTATGATCGAACCTATAATCAGCACAGTTGGTTAGAGGGCTGCGATCGATGCCAAGTGATACGCATGGAAGAAATTGATCAGAGATTTGTCTGGCTGCAGTCAATACTGCGATGCCAACATCCATTGCCACAAGACAATTGCAGCGTACACAGTCACTACCGTGAATATTATGATACCGAAACACGCGACATAGTGACCAGCATGTTTCAGCAAGACATTGAAAGGTTCGATTATGCATTCTAACAGTCCAGAGTACCACTCGTGGATATATGAAAGTCCCGACGGTGGAGACACTGTTTATAAACGCAAGATTGGCGACAAGGACCGGCAATTGGTAAGATCAGGGCCGCGACACCAGCAACTCATGCATCGCGAACTATGGGATGACATTCATAGATCTGCCAAAATCGATGCTGTGCTACAAAACATGTTGGACAAGGTTGAAATATATCATCGTCTCAAGAACTTGCCTTAGGACCGTTAGCCCCTATGGCCAGTGGGCGGCTGCTGCCCCAGGTTCCGGATTCGCTACCCTAGAATCGAAAGTGAGCAGAAATTACCTTAGATATATACGATATGATCATAAGATTCCACTTTGCCAAAACACCCATGGATCTCCATGTGGTTACCGTGGCCAGACCAGAAATACAGGATTTTATACATAGATTCAAATCCGCGACATTTACTGCACATCAACAATGGCTCCCGATGGGACTTCGAATCGGACATGACATGGATCATGTTGCTGCTCAGGCCCTGTTATATCAATTGCAAATTGAAATTTTGAAAATAGCTGTACAGCATCGGCGCTATCATTGTCAAACAGATTTTCCCGACCCAGAAAACTTGGACCAGACATGGTTGAATCAAGTGCATCGATGGTTTACTCACACATTTATATTGCTCTACCGCGAAAAACCCAAAAGATGGGAGAAGACCGTGCCGGCCTTGCTCAAGGTCAACGATCTGGTGCACGATCTTGAACAATATGTGATCAGTCCACAACGAGATATTTTTCCGGATAGGTTGCGTTGGTTGAATATTGATCCAGATCCTGGATCATCGAACACTGAGCGTGATCCCAAAGACCTATCCGGGTTTTTACACATCAGTGAAGATTGGCGTACCACACACACTCAACAGCACTATGATGTTGTGTTGAGTCACGAGATCTTGGGTAAAACGGTGTTACACAGCTACATGGACAACGATGATCCCAGCGACATCGACACATATGGTCACTGGAGCACCCAGGGAGGGCTGGCTATCTTGCCACGCAATCAACGACAAGACATATACCGGAGCAAACATTTCCGGTCCTGGGCCAAAGATCACGGAATCAAGGGTCGTGATCTAAAATGTGATCTTCCGATCGGCAATCTTGCCAATCCAGAATCGCTGGACCTGGTCCTGGCGAGAATAGCCAAAGAAGGATCAACGCAGGTGTCCTATCTAGCATGACTCAAGATCCATACCGATGTGTCTGGGCCGAACAAGGCCTGGCTTTGCACAATTCCGGTGGTGCGCTGCTATGCTGTCACAGCAGGACTTTTCTCCAAGATAACAACGGGCAACGCATATTTTGGCACACTCACAGCATCGACGATGCTTTGAACAGTGCCACACGACGCGATATCCAGTCAGCATTATCACGCGGTGAACAGCCCCAAAATTGCGAAGCATGTTTTTCGGTGGAAAATGCCGGTGGACAAAGCCGTCGCCAGGCTCACAATCGACTCTTTGATGGACACAAGCCGGTGCCAGTGAGAATGCTGGATTTGAAACTGGGCAATATCTGCAATCTCAGCTGCCGCACCTGTAATCCCTATGTGAGCTCAAAATGGTACAGTGATTGGTGGGCAGTGATAGACCAGCACAAGCACGAACATGATAGTTACAGAGATTATCTTGATGACAAATATCTCACCAGCAAGTTGGCCTATAACAACAACAACACCCAGTTTTGGCAAAGTCTGGCAGCGCTGATCCCCGGAGTGGACTACATCGATATCTATGGTGCAGAGCCCATGATGATTGATCAGCTTTGGCATGTGCTGTCCGACACAGTTCGATCTAGTGAACACTGCGACAAAAGCGTGCACTTTAATACCAATTGCACTATCTGGGATCAAGAACGCATAGACATTCTTGATCGCTTTCGAGAAATCTACATCGATCTCAGCATCGACGGGCTGGATACCAAATTCGAATATCTGCGAAACGGCGCTGACTGGCAAACAGTACTGGCAAACATAGACCGATACAGAGCCTGGGCTGAAAAACGTTGGTCACGTGGACGCGACATCCATATCAATATCTGTATCACCATCAGTTTGTTCAACATCCTTGATTTACCGGAAATCACGAGTTTTTTTGATCATCGCAAAATAAACTGGCACATCAATCATGCTCACATGCCGCACTGGGTCAATTTCAAAATCCTACCCGATGATATCAAGAAGCATGTATCACAATATCTCGAAGCCACAAAACCCGGCAAGAGCAAGCATTATCATGACATGATTGACAGAGATGTGATTGCCTATATGAATATGCCATTGGAAAATCCCAATGCAGGAATGCAGGAACCCAGCCATGTTTATCAACAGCGCATGTTTCAAGAATGGATGCGTGTGACCAAGGAGTTGGATTCGAGGCGTGGCCAAGATTTTGAACAAACTTTTCCCAAATTGTATGAAATGGTCAAAGCTGATTGGCCACAGGCATCACATTGAGTGTGAGTCCCATCAAAAAACTATAACGATATTCGTGGGTCCGGTTCCACCCCTCGTGATAGGTATTGTTACCATTGGCGTGCCACCAACCGTTGCCGAACTCGGTGGGCATTCTCAATGGATTGGATCGATGTTGATCGTCATAGAACTGTGAGCTCAAGTCCGGATCATCGTGGTGAGTAAGATACACCATTCCGGTGGCAACCAACAGCCGGTAATCTGTGTGCAATACATTGACAAACCCTGGTCTGTCCCGTGTGAGTTCGGCATGTAACCTGGTGTGATCGTACATGCGTTGTGGGTCAAAGTCATATTCCCAGTTTAGATCTTCGAGATTATCATACATGGTCTCAATGATTTTTTGCTTGGTAGTATCACTGTGTAGAAAATTCTGTATTTTTTGTAGCAAAGGACATTGAGCTGGTACCATCATGCACTTGCTTCGCTGCGCCGACCAAAGATCTTGGCCCAAGGGATTGATGGTATTGGGATTGACCCAATCAATGGCATCCAATTCTTTTTTGATCTGTTCATAGCTGTCTGGCATGTCCACCTGCAGACCAAAGATGCGATAGCGTTTGGGAATGATGTCTAGATCCATATTGATATTTAACCTGAACTCTCTTGACACATCGTGTAAATCGTTATATACTAGAAAAAAGGAGATCCTATGGACAAACAATTTTCCGCCGAACAAAAAGCCAAACTCACACAGATCATCAATGAAGGCATGCAGGTCATGCACGAGATCGAGACCCTCAATGGTGGACTGGCTGACACCATTAAAGCTGTGGCCGAAGAATTGGAAATCAAACCCAGTGTGCTGAAAAAAGCCATCCGACTGGCACACAAGGCCGAGTTTGGCAAGGAGCAACAAGATCATGCCCTGCTGGAAAACATTCTAACCACAGTGGGCAAGACCCTATAAATATCGTCGAGTCGCTGGCGTGACCAGCATGCAGCAAGGTAAACCGGCCATAAACGGAGACAATCATTTCATACATTGACGCACTTTTTGATCGCGAACGCGACCGTATACACATCGTAGGCCGCCGCGATGGAGAGCGTTACTACGAAGATTTCCCGGCCACCTACATCATGTACTATGATGATCCACGCGGCAAGTTTAGATCCATATACAACACGCCAGTGTCGCGTTTTTCCACACGCAACAGCAAGGAATTCCGCAAAGAACAAGCCATACAAAAAGGCAAACGTATCTACGAAGCAGACATCAACCCGGTGTTCCGCTGTTTAGAAGAAAACTACAAGAATCAAGATGCTCCAAGGTTACACACAGCGTTCTTTGACATTGAAGTAGATTTCGATGCCGAAAGAGGGTTTAGTTCTCCCAGTGATCCATTCAATACCATCACTGCTATCACTGTTTATCTTGACTGGATAGATCGATTGGTGACCATGGTGGTACCACCCAGATCCATGAGCACTGAAACTGCCAAAGAAATCGCTGATGAATTTGAAAATTGCTACGTTTTTGTCACCGAAGCCGACCTACTCAACACCTTCCTGGATATGATCCAAGATGCTGATGTGCTGACTGGTTGGAACTCCGAGGGCTATGACATACCCTACACAGTTCAGCGTACCACTCGCGTGCTCAGTAAAGACGACACACGCAGATTTTGTCTGTGGGATCAACTGCCCAAGCAGCGTACCTTCGAGCGATTTGGTGCAGAAAACCTCACGTTTGATCTCATAGGTCGTGTACACATGGACTACATGCAGTTGTATCGCAAATACACCTACGAAGAACGCCACAGCTACAGCCTCGATGCCATCCTAGAATACGAAGGCCTGGCAGGCAAGACCAAGTTTGAAGGTACCTTGGATCAGCTCTATAATCAAAACTTCAAGACATTTATCGAATACAACCGACAGGACGTGAATGGCCTGGCTGAGATTGATCGCAAATTGCGATTCCTGGATCTGGCCAATACTCTGGCGCATGAAAACACTGTGCTGCTGCCCACCACCATGGGTGCCGTGGCTGTCACAGAGCAGGCCATCATCAACGAAGCACACGAGCGCGGCATGGTGGTACCCAATCGACGTCAGCAGCTCACCGATGAAGACACCCAGGCCGCAGGCGCTTATGTGGCCTATCCCAAGAAGGGCATGCATGACTGGGTGGGATCCATTGACATAAATTCGCTTTATCCATCCACCATCCGTGCCCTGAACATGGGCGCCGAAACCATCGTGGGCCAGCTCCGGCCCATCATGACTGACCGTTACATCGCCGAACATCGTGGCAAGGGAGATTCGTTTGCAGCAGCCTGGGAAGGCCTGTTTGGTACGCTGGAGTACACCGCTGTGATGGAACAACAACGTGGCACCGAGATCACCGTGGACTGGCAGGACGGCGAGGAATCAGTTCACTCGGCGGCCGAGATATGGAAGATGATCTTTGATTCAAATCAGCCCTGGATGCTCAGTGCCAACGGCACCATATTCACCTATGCAACAGAAGCAGTGATCCCAGGCCTGCTCAAGCGTTGGTATGCCGAACGAAAAGATATGCAGAAGCGTCTGAAAGAATGTACTACCCCAGAAGACGAGGAATACTGGGACAAGCGCCAGCTGGTGAAAAAGATTAACTTGAACAGCCTGTACGGTGCCATCCTGAACCCTGGTTGTAGATTCTTTGACAAACGGATCGGGCAATCAACCACGCTGACAGGTCGGGCCATCGCCCGGCACATGGATGCCTATGTGAACGAATGTATTACCGGAAAGTATGATCATGTGGGCGAAGCCATCATCTACGGTGACACAGATTCGTGCTACTTTTCGGCCTGGACTGCGGTGCAGGATCAAGTGGAATCAGGGGCACTGGCGTGGACCAAAGAGTCTGCGGTAGAACTATACGATATCATCGCTGAACAAGTCAATGACAGCTTTCCAGGATTCATGGAACGTGCATTCCACTGTCCGCGAGACATGGGCGCGGTGATACGCGGCGGTCGCGAAATCGTGGCCTCCAAGGGCTTGTTTATCACCAAGAAACGCTATGCCTTGCTCTACTACGACAAAGAAGGCAGGCGCTATGATGTGGATGGTAGATCCGGACGTGTCAAAGCCATGGGTCTAGATCTCAAACGCAGTGACACTCCGCGAGTGATCCAGGAATTCCTGAGCGAGATCCTTGATGATGTGTTGACTGGTCAGACTCGTGACGCAGTGATAGAAAAAATACGCGAATTCAAATATGCTTTCAAAGAACGCCCGGGCTGGGAAAAAGGTTCGCCCAAGCGTGCCAACAATATCACGCAATATGCCAAAAAAGAAGAACGCGAAGGTCGAGCCAACATGCCCGGACATGTGCGTGCCAGCCTGAACTGGAACACCATGCGCAGGATGAACAGCGATAATTACTCCATGCAGGTCGTGGACGGCATGAAGGTTATTGTTTGCAAGCTCAAAGACAATCCATTGGGTTGGACCAGCATAGCCTACCCCACAGATGAACTACACTTGCCGCAGTGGTTCCGAGAACTGCCGTTTGATGACGCAGCCATGGAGTCCACAGTGATCGACGGCAAGCTCGACAACCTTCTTGGTGTGCTGGACTGGGACATAGCTTCGGCCACCAACACCGAAAACACCTTCCAATCATTGTTTGAATTCCAATGAACCTCAGTGAAATAGTAGACCTTAGAAACAGGCTGAAATATTGGTCATCGCAGGATCTCGATCAAGCCATCAACGAATTTGCTGATTCTGTGACATCAATCAGCACAGATCATCCTGCACGCGATCAACATGCTCACGACACCCTGATGTTGAGCCGAAAGCAGCTTGACTCCACTGTGATGGCCTACAAACAAAGTGTGGAACAGTATGTTTTTTGTCTAGATCAACAGATCTCGGACATTGAATCCGCATATTTGGCCAAAAGCTATGACCTGTATGATCGTTTCATGCGTCGAGAGCAGCCAGATTACATACTGGATCGCAGGTTGAGCCTTTCTGATGAATCAATGTCTATCTGGCAGTCTCGATTGGCCAAATACAGCGACTGGAAATGGCCTGGCATGGTGATACGACCTGCACGAGAACAGTGGTTGCATCAGATGGTGGCCTTGGATCCGTTGTATGTGTTGGATCTCAACTACGAACTGCTGACACCAGCAGTTTCTAGGTTCAGCGAAGTCTATCAGAACCGTTTGCGCAGATTGATTATCAATGAAAACCATGAAACCAAATTCCTGCCAGACTTGCCCAGCCATCAGCTGGGTATCTGTGCTGTGTTCAATTTTTTCAACTACCGCCCATTTGAAGTGATCAAACGCTATCTTGAAGAGATCATGCAAACACTGCGGCCCGGCGGCATTTTGTTGATGACCTACAATAACTGTGATCTCAGCGGTGCTGTGGCCTTGGTTGAAAAGGGATTCATGTGCTATACACCCAAACGCTTGATACTTTCTTTGCTGGAAAGCGTGGGCTATGACATTTTGTTTTATCAGGATCTCGATGCTGCCTGTGCAATAGTGGAAGCCCAGCGACCTGGGAGGCTTACCAGCATCCGCGGTGGACAAACCTTGGCACAGCTCAACGCCATACCAGAACCACCCAGATCCACCAAAAAAACTGCCAAAGAGCCGGAGCCAACCAATCCTGTGCCACCCGTGATAGAACAACCCAAGGGCCAGCTCACACGTCCACAGCCCGGTACCAAAACAAAGCCTCCGGGTGCATCTGGCATCACACGACCAAAAGCAGTTGGCAAATGACATCAAATATCATATACTAATCACATAGATCTAAATACCAACGAAAGGAAACACATGAGAGATTATCTATTAGACCTAGTTTCACATACCTACGATCTTGGCTGTATCAATCTTGTCAAGATCACCGGCACTGATGCAGACACATCCATTGATGGTCTTGCCGAAGATCGATCAGTGGTAGTACAAGGCAAGTATTCGGGCCCCATCGCTGATTTTATCGGTAGCTTTGGCATGCCCAATCTCGACAAACTCAAGATTCTGTTGAACCTGCAAGAATATCGTGAGGATGCTGAAATCACAGTTCGTCGACAAGATCGCAACGGACAAGAAGTGCCTGTGGGCCTGCATTTTAAAAATGCTGCCGGAGACTTCAAAAACGATTACCGATTCATGACATCAGAGGTAGTGGCCGAAAAATTAAAAACTGCCAAATTCCTTGGTGCCAAATGGAGCCTAGAATTCGAGCCCACAGTGGCTGCCATTGCTAGACTACGCATGCAGGCACAGGCCAACTCGGACATACCAAATTTCCGTGTAAAGACCGAAAACAATGAACTCAAGTTCCAGTTTGGTGATCAGAGCACACATGCCGGTGAGTTTGTGTTTCATTCTGGCGCGTCTGTCACACTCAAACATGCGTGGGCCTGGCCGGTACAGCAAGTGATCAATATATTGAGTCTGTCGGGAGACAAAGTCATGCGTATCAGCGACGAGGGCGCCATGCAGATCACTGTGAATTCTGGGTTGGCAGTCTATGACTATATTTTACCCGCGCAAAGCAAGTGATGTGTGGCCTCGGCATCCGTACGGTTCAGCTGTGCGTGTGCAAGACTGGATTTATGTGCCCATACCCAAATGCGCCAGCACCTGGACCAAGGAACTGTGGAAACCTGGGTACGAATGCGACTTCGTGTCCGAGCAACAGTCGGGCGCAGTGAGTCATGTGGTGATCCTGCGAGATCCCGTGGAACGCTGGATCTCGGGTTTTGCACAGTGCCAGGTTGGCAATGATCCAACCTGTAAAGATCACTGGCAACGTCTGGGCTGGGACTGGGTGTTTGACACCGTGGTATTTGACAATCATACTGAACCACAGAGCAGTTTTTTGGCCGGCATCGAACTAGATCGCGTGACCTGGTTTCAATTCGGCCCGGATCTAGAAACCAATATGTTGGCCTGGTTCCGGGATCAACTGGGCATGCAACAAAACACAGCAGGCATTGATCGCTACCGTGCACAGGATCAGGCAGCACCGGTATTCCGCAACGGCATGGTCGGTATCTCCCAGACTGAGATCATGCATCTGGCACGACAGCAGCTTGATCAGCGGCCGGCGGCACGACAGCAGCTTCAAGATTGCTATCAGGAAGATCAGGATCTTTTTGATTCTGTGACCTTCTACACATGCTGAAACACATACCCATCTATCATCAAAGCAGCCGCCTGGATCGCCTACGTCGCAACAAAGACGCAGAGTTGATCATTGCCAATCATTGCCAAGCACCTTGGCGCTATCTCATCGTGGACTGGACCGGAGAGTGCTTTGTCTGCGCCTGCGAAGCCTGGCTGCCGGTCAGTGTAGGGCGCATCGAACAATTTGATGACCTAGGTGCGATATGGAGCAGCCCAGTGGCCCGAGAGGTGCAGCAGGACATCCTGGATCGACAGTTTTCTTGGTGTGCCATAGACATGTGTGGCATCCAGGATCATGACATCAGATATGACAAGCACACCATCAGCATCAACATAGACGACAGTTGCAATCTCAGATGTCCCAGCTGCCGCTCCGAACTCAAGATGCTGACCGAGGGCCCGGTGTTTGAACAGCGTCGTTCACAGGTACTACATCTCATTGATCTCCTGGAGCGGTTCCAAGAACCTTGCCACATCATCATGAGCGGCAACGGTGATGTGCTGGCCAGCAACATCATGCGCCCATTGTTGCATGAGTATCAGCCCAGGCCCGATCATACTTTCCGCTTGTTTACCAACGGACTGCTGCTGAAAAAACAACTGAGCCGCAGTCGTATCTTGCCCCAGACCACTCAATATCAGATCAGCATCGATGCTGGCAGTGCCCAAGTGTACGAGCAGGTTAGATTGGGCGGCAAATGGTCGGTGTTGCAGGAAAATTTTGATTTCCTGTCTTCGGTGATCGCCGACACTGGTGCAGATGTATGGTTGATGTTTGTGGTGCAACAAACAAACTGGCATGACATGCGCAATTTTGCTGAGCTTTGTGTACAGCGTGGATGGCATGGCAACATCACCAAACTGGTGGATTGGGGCACTTGGCAGGATTTTGATGCCAATGATGTGATCGGTAACACACAACATCCAGATCATTTGGCAGCCATGCAAGAACTCATGTATATTGATCAGTTTAATCCAGGCTTGGTGCATCTCGACGACTATCTAAAAAATCTCATACAATGACCGAACAACACGATCTCACAGCAGCTCAGAACGACTATGCTATTTTTTTGCCGGCTGTTTCCAGTTTCTATGGCAGTTATATAGGTCAGCAAAGGCACAAACAGTACGTGGAGCCTGCTCGCATGCCTGTGGGCATACCCGACATGGAGCAGTTGAATTGGCTGAACCCTCAAAAGGCCTTGTTTCCTTACCGTTGGAGCCTATACTCGGCTGGACACGCCAACCTCGATCTTGCCAAGCATGCACCCAAAGAAGACATGATCCGTAATAGAGATCCCGGATCGTTGATGCTGGCTGACTCAGGCGGATTCCAGATAGCAAAAGGTGTATGGCCCGGTCGCTGGGCCGACCCCACAGATCGCGCTGCTGAAAAGAAACGAGCACAGGTTCTGGATTGGCAGATGGGAATCGCTGACTATGCCATGACCATGGACATACCTACTTGGACCTATCGAGATCCCAAAGCTGCAGCAGCCTGTGGAATACACAGCTACGACGATGCAGTGAATGCCACTCTTTACAACAACAATTACTGGGTGGCCAATCGATTCGGCTCCACGCGCATATTGAATGTGTTGCAAGGCGGCAACCATACCGAAGCCGACCATTGGTACGCTCTCATGAAAGGATTCTGCGATCCTGCACAGCACAGCAGTCATTTCAATGGTTGGGGCATGGGCGGACAGAACATGTGTGATGTGCACCTGGTGCTGCGACGTCTGGTACATCTCATACACGACGGATTGTTGGAACCCGGAGTGCATGACTGGATGCACTTCTTGGGCACCTCCAAGCTGGAATGGGCAGTGTTATTGACCATTATACAACGTGCAGTGCGGCAGTATCACAATCCCAGTTTCACTATCAGCTTTGACTGCGCCTCACCGTTCTTGGCCACTGCCAACGGACAGTTGTATCATTCGATCGTCACTGACCCCAGATCTAAATGGAGCTATCGCATGGATTCCACTGTAGATGACAAACGCTATGCTATAGATTCACGCTTGTTCGGCGATGCTGTGCGGCAGGACGGTATACATGCTCAGTTCGAAGATTCTCCTGTTTCCTCACGCTTGAAGATTTCCGACATCTGCACCTACCGACCCGGCGACAAGAACAAGATCGGCAAAGAAGGAAAGACCAGTTGGGACAGCTTCAGTTATGCCTTGCTGATGGCGCACAATGTCTGGATGCACATCGAAGCTGTGCAGAGAGCCAATCGCTGTTTTGATTCTGGACAAGCACCATACATGCTGGTGCACCCCAATGATCCCGGGTTCGATGCACGATTGGTGATCGATCAGATTTTCCGAGCACAGGATCGTTCAAAGAGCTTGGCCATAATCGATGATCATGCTAGTATATGGGAAAGAGTCATAGGCACACGTGGATTCACCGGAAAACGAGCAGTAAACGCACATACCATGTTTGACAATCTTTTTTCCACAGCACAACAGGACTGTGAAACTGATGGATTTGATCAAACCAAACTAGACCAATTAGAGGAGCAATCATGATCGATCAAAATCTCATGGAACAGCTGGAGCAAGAACATCATGCCTTGAACAAACAGATCGCTGGACTTGAAAGCACCGGTAGATTCAGCGACCATCACATGCAAGAACTGAAAAAACAAAAACTGCATCTACGAGATCGAATTGAACAGTTGAAAAAGGAAAATCAACATGGATAGGCCCGGCTTCAGCGACACACAGTTTTTTTGGGGGCACGAAGTAGAACACACTCCGGCACTGGGCCTGCACACCCTGTTCGTGGTGGGATACCAAACGCAGGAGGCAATAGATCAGGAGCTAGAACGACCCCTTGCTGCCGAGCACATATTTTTTGGTGCCAATGACAGCTTCCATCCTCGCGGTGCCGACCAACACCGAGCTTGGGAATCGGTGATCCGTACCTATCTGGATCGCGGCTTCTGGTGTAGTCTAGACATACCTTTTGATCAGGTCGCGGAGTTCAACGAAGGCGGGCTGTGCGAGCATGATCGGTTCATACCCATCATCAAGGTGCCCGTGCCTTACATCGGACTCTGGAACTACAACACCTGCGTGAAAATCGACGATCGAGACTTCGCCGCCACCAATCCCGGTGTGTGGGTGCACCAACTGCATGATCTCAAACGCCGCTCCAGATTCACACCCTGGAGCGACTACGAAAAGGATAAAACAGTATGAGAACATACGTAGTACATCCGTACATTGATAATCAAACTAGGAATGAAGTCAACCAATGGTGCCAACATCATTTAGATGATTCACACTTTGTGATTACCAGCAACTACAAGCGCAGCGATCGTGGTACCTTTGACATACACTTTTATGATAGATCCTCGGCCATGATGTTTATGTTGCGTTGGGGAGGAGAAATAGTCGAAGTGATCGATCGCACCGATGATGGTAGATATGTGAATTTCCATGCACTATTTGATGAAGAAACAATCTAGGAGTGATGAGTATGAAATGGTTTGATAGGTGGTTCGCCCGCAAGTGGCGTTGGGCCTATGACACTCGTGACGAGATCGAGCTGGTGACGACATCAAACTCTGGTAAACTCAGTAGAGCGATACCGGAAGATGAGTCATGGGAGGACGGGCTCCGCATCACCATCAAGAAAATGATCGGCGGGTCTGTGGTCAGCTTCAGGACCTATGATCGCAGAACGGATCGATCGGAAAGCCGGCACTACATCATCACAGACGAGCAGGATTTCACGACCGAACTGGGCAAGATCATAACCATGGAATCAATGAGGCAAACACTGTGATCGCTGTTGATAATCAAAATTTCTGCCCTGCTCCGTGGCTGAGCCTGTATGTTGATCCTGATGGATCTGTGGACAACTGCTGTGTTGGTCGTAACAAAATCGGAAATATCAAAACCGAGGACATCAAGGACATAGTGTCAGGCGACAAAAATCGCGAAGTGCAACGACTCATGCTGGCCAATCAACCAGTGCCGGGCTGCTATTGGTGCAGGGATGGAACCAAACACAATCTGCAACAACACATGTTTAGAGTTTTTCCTGACCGCGAAGATCCATTGTACGATCAAGTCGGTAATTTCAGTCCACGCTATCTTGATCTACGCTGGAGCAACACCTGTAACTATGCCTGTGTGTATTGCAGTCCTATCTACAGCAGCCTACACGCTCAAGAGCAAAAAAAGCTGATAAACATCAAAAGAGACACTCGCAACAGTCTGCTTGATCATGTGCTGGAAAACATACGAGAGATCCGGCACATTTATCTCGCCGGTGGTGAACCCACCATGATGAAAGAAAATGAAATAGTACTACAAGCTCTGTTGGACCATAATCCTGATGTGGAAATCATCACCAATACCAATCTCAGCGAAACCAAAAACAATCGCGTGTACGAACTGTTGATGCAGTTTCCAACCAGTCGTTTCATGATCAGCGTTGATGACACCGATGACAGATACAACTACATCAGATGGCCCGGACACTGGCACACATTCACACAAAATCTCCAAGATCTTCGTGCCCGCAAACACAATGATTTCATAGCCTTCAATGTGGTAGTGATGAACATCAACGCGATTACCACCTGGGACTTAGTGGATCGTTTGTTGAGCCAAGGACATGATGCTGTGGCCATCACTGTGCAACTCTACAACAACGGTGTCGATCCTGGACCTTGGGACATCCGACACATGCCGGTCGCGTATCAAGAGCGTGTGCTGAAGAGAATGGATCTGGAGCGCTATCGCGAATGTAAAGGCTGGGACAACATACGAGATTACATAGCTCAACTCAAGACATCCGAGGATGCCAGCTCGTTGTGGCAACAACTGGATAGATTCGATCTCAAACACGGAGTTGACAGCCGGCAGATATTTCCGTTAATATATGAGTATCAGGAGAAATCATGAACCAACAACAACGAATCACAGTAGAAAACATCAAGGCACGAGCTGATCGCAAGATCTGGGTGACATTCCGCAAAGAAGGCATGCATCGCTATCCCGCAGCGGCCACTGATCCTCTTCTGGCCACGGGAGATCAATATGATGTCAGCTTCCTGGCCAATGCTCACCGACACATATTCCATTTCCGTGTGGCCATAGATGTGTTCCATAATGATCGCGACATCGAATTCATCCAGTTCAAACGCTGGCTGGAAAATCTCTACAACACAAACGTGCTCGAACTGGACTTCAAAAGTTGTGAAATGATGGCAGACGATCTATATATACACATAGCAGATCGCTATCCTGATCGCACTGTGTGGATCGAAGTCAGCGAAGACGGTGAGAACGGCTGTGAGATCCGCTATGAAACACATCAACCCAACCTATCAATAAAAATCTAAGGAGGAATCATGGGACGCCCCCAGATCCGATCAAATCCCAAGACACAAGCACTGTTTGACGATCTCGACGAATTTCTACGTTTCTGTCGAGAATTTGGATATCGTTATGACGAGCGAGATCTCTACAACTGGAAAAGCTATGCCTATCAACAATTCAACAAGTTCTTGCAAGGAAAAACCGCCAAGGACATGTGGCTGATCGATAGCGCACGGAGGAGGTAGTTGATTCACATTTTTTTCGTGCCTGGTATGCACGGAACTATGATTGAAATGGCCCTACTAGGCTGTACAAACATAGATAAAGATATAGAAGTTATTGTGAGTCCTGATGGGTCGTGCCACGAGTTTAAAAAAAACTGTCACATTACCGATGAAATAACTCTTGACCGAATGACATCAACCACAAATATTACTACTGTAATTTATCCATCGAGTGATCACAAACTTGATCAAATTTTAACACTTGTTGGCAATAAATCAATCAGTTGGGAATCTGACAGCAAAATACTGATTCATGCAAAGGACAGTAGATGGGCTGAAATAAACATGCTATTCCAATATCATAAAATTAGTATAGGATTAGGAAAAACCCTTGATATTTTTGGAGGAAATATCAATGACATTGATATCAAAAACTGGAATCCGCAGTATGATCATTACACTGATATGCAGCGATGGGAATATAGAGAATGGCTGAGCTTGTTTTATCCATTATGGATACAGGAATGGATTTTATCTCCCAGCCTTGTCAGTGATAATTTTTTATGTATTTCAAATCAAGATATAATTGAACATACTCAAAACACTTTAGAAACGATCATGGAATTTTGTGGACACCGACCTAAAACATCCATCACAGCTTTCTGCAAAGAATATAGAGCCAAGCAACAGTACATTTTGGATGAATACCACATGATCGAAGAGATTTTACAGTGTACACTTACACAACAAGATCGGAGCTGGGATCTATCCAAATTAAGCATAGTTGGAGAAGCTATTCTACAATCCAAATTTCGAGAGCTGGGATACGAATGGCGTTGTCACGATCTCGATATATTGCCAACAACCAGTGTTGGTTTTGATAAAATTATTTTTGTACAGGAACAAAACTAATATGAAGAAACTATTCTACATGGGGCTCGAAAGCTATGAGTCACGCTACACCCTACAGCTCACAGAGTGGAATCGGCGTGTGTTTGAACGTCGGAAACTCGCAGTTACATATGTGCCCGGTGTAAATCTGGACAACAGCCAAAAAATATCTGTGGGTCAGGTTCTTGACGCACACGGTCGCAGTTATTTTGCCATGAGCCAGATGATGAATCTAGTGCAGCTGATGCAGCAAGGGGCAGTCACTGCGGAAGATGTTGTGTACTTCGAAGACATGTTCCAACCTGGCATCGAGAGCCTGCCCTATATCATGGATCAAATTCCACCGGATCAACGCCCACGTGTGTTCGTGCGCTGTCTTGCACAGAGCATCGATCCCGACGATTTTGTGCATGTGTGGGACATGGCACGGTGGATGGGCCTCTATGAAAAAATGGTGTGCGAGCTGGTGCGAAAATCAGGCGGTGCTGTGCTGGCCACCAACGAAGAGATGGTGGCACACATGAAAATTGCTGGCTGGGACTGTGACATCTACAACATTTCAGGACTTGCGTTCGGCAAGGAGGAAGTGCGGGAACGCATCGGTGGTGCAGACCAAATTCGGCACTTTGATCAGCGGCGCATGAGAGTGGTGTTTGCTGCCAGATGGGATCAAGAAAAGCAACCGGATTTCTTCATGGATCTCGTGGAGATGTATCGCAACCAGGGCCGTCATAAGAACGTAGAGTTTGCGATACTGCAGGGAGGACCCCTGCGTTCGAACCGGCCAGAATATGTGGATCAGGCCCGAGACCTGGCCAACGTTGGTGCACTCACCATCTATGAGAATCTCACAAAAAATGATTACTATGCTCTGCTCAATGACAGTCGCGTGCTCTTTAATTGCGCCCTTCAAGATTGGGTTTCCAACACAGTGAGTGAGGCAGATGCTCTCGGCTGCAATGTTCTATACCCTGCTTATCGCAGTTTCCCTGAGACTTTTAGTGATGATCCTAACCGTCTCTACGTTCCTTGGAGCATCGACGATGCATTCCACAAGCTGGAGAATCTCTTGATGGAGCCGCATCACAATCAAGGCTTGATATCGGACTGGACCAACGGCACCGTTGATCGTGTCGTGGACATCATGACAGGGCAAGGAGGTCAGTGGTTGAGGACCGGTGCTCGCTATCGAGATCATGTTGCACACGAAAAATATCAAGTCGTTAAAATCGAGGATTGATGTGTCTAAAACCAAAGAAACTGTGTTGTCAAATTCGGTAGCTGTCACAGGTGCTGCCGGCTTCATTGGTGGTCAAACCATGATAGCACTCCAAGCTGCCGGCTACAAGGTCTTGGGCATTGACAAGGCTAAATTGCCTGCCAATCTCAAAGACTATGCTGACTACTTCATGCAGGAAGATTATGCCAGCAGCTATGCCTTGGATGCCATCTACCGGCATCAACCCTTGGCCATCATACACTGCGGCGGAACCAGCCTGGTTGGCCCCAGCATGAAAGACCCTGCCGGTTATTACCACAACAACTTTGTCAAGACCAAGACTCTCTTGGATCACGTCGTGAAGCAACGTCTCAAGAGCAAGATCATTTTTTCCAGCTCAGCTGCTGTGTACGGTGAACCTGATCATGTGCCGTGTGCAGAATCAGACGTGCCTGCGCCGGTGAGCCCTTACGGTGACAGCAAATTCATGATTGAAATGATGCTGCGCAGCTATGGTCGAGCCTATGGTCTCAGCTGGAACGCGTTCCGTTATTTCAACGTGTGCGGTGCCGATCCCAAGGCACAACACGGACAGCGGGATGGCGCCACACACATCATAGCCCGGATATTAGAGAGCATCCGGGACGGTCGGGAATTTGTTCTCAACGGCGACGACTACGACACCGAGGATGGCTCGTGTATAAGAGATTATGTGCATGTGGCCGATGTGGCTGCAGTGCATGTACGGGCACTCAACACAGACTTTGTGAACGGTGTCTACAATGTTGGCATCAATCAAGGCATCAGCAATCGTGAGATAATGGATGCTGCCGAACGTATCACTGGTCAGAAACTCAAGATCACTGTGGGTCCCAGACGCCCCGGTGATCCTGCACGGCTCCAAGCCGATGCTGGACAACTGGAAGCGCAAGGATGGCAGGCACAGCATGGTCTTGATGACATGGTCACGCATGCCTGGAAATGGTATGTTCGATAAGATACTAGAATTCGAACGGGCTCTGGCGGCATATACTGGAGCACGCTATGCTGTGATGACCGATTGTTGTACACATGCCATCGAGCTTTGTCTAAGACACGATCGAATAGCAGCCACACGTTTCACTGCCTTCACTTATCTGAGCATACCAATGACCATGCACAAACTGGGCATCGAGTACGAGCTCATCGATGAAGATTGGCAAGGTGAATATGCTTTCCATGGCACACGTATCTGGGATTCTGCGCGCAGACTGGAACCAAGCATGTATCGGCCAGGACAACTGCAGTGTTTGAGCTTTGGTTTTTCAAAACCCATGGCCACATCAACTGGCCGCGGTGGAGCAGTTTTGCTGGACGATGTGCTGACCTATCAGTGCTTGCTGAAGATGAGATACGATGGGCGCGATCTCGAGATATCTCCTTGGCAGTCGCAGCGAGAGTTCGTGCTGGGCTATCATTATCGCCCAACCATCGAAGAAGCACAATCAGCCATGGATGCCTTGATCAGAGTTCAACCCCAAAGCCAAAAAGTAGCCTATCCAGATTGCCGCAAAATCACCATCAGAAGTTGACTTTGACCTAAATATCAGCTACAATCAACACATGGTGATCCACCACCCTTAACTCGGAGAACAATTGATGCAAAAGGGCAAATACCTCAGCGACATCTTGCGCAAGCGCATGCAAGATGACGGAAAAAGATTCTGGGCTGGAGACAACATCTCGGACTATGTGCGTGACACAGACATACCGTTCCTGATTGATGAAGCCACTGAAGCATTCGAGCTGATGCTGGATCGGCTCTTGATCGACAGAGAGACTGACCCCAACAGTAAAGGCACAGCACGCAGGCTGGCCAAGATGTACTACAACGAGATCATGGCAGGTAGGTATGACTCTGCTCCAGATTGCACAGCTTTTCCAAACAACTCGGAGGATCGCTACGAAGGTATGTTGGTGGTGCGCAGTGAGATTAGATCGATGTGCAGCCACCATCATCAACCTGTGGTAGGTGTGGCCTACATCGGTATCTTGGCAGCAGAAAAATTGATAGGACTCAGCAAGTATACTCGTATCGCACAGTGGTGTGCTCGTAGAGGCACCTTGCAGGAAGAGCTTTGCAATGATATCGCCAGAGAGATCATGCGAGCCACAGATTCCAAAGATGTTGGTGTGTATATCCAGGCCACGCACGGTTGCTGTGAAAATCGCGGCATCATGGCACACAGCTCACTCACACAGACCACAGTGTTGCACGGTGCTTTCCGGACGGATCCTGCTGTGAAAAAAGAGTTTACTGATAATATCAAGCTACAGCAAGATTTCGCTCCAAGGTAAGTGATAGTTAAACCGTTGGATTGACCAATTAATCATGTTTGTGTAAAATCAAGACTCAATTATCAAACCCAGGAGTAATCTGTGCTGGAGCCATCATTACAAAGCATACTGATATCATTTGATGCAGTTGACGATCAGATCAAAATCGACCATCTTGCTATAACTTCGCAAAAATCAGAAAAACCAAAAGGTGCCAGCGGGCCGTTTTCTAATCTATCAATTGGTACTGTAGCGTTGCCGGCATTGTTGGCGGCCTGCGGTGGCGGTAACAACGTGCCGGTGTCTCAAGACATCGATTTTGTCAATCAGCTACAAGGTCCGGCATACATCAATGAATCACTGAGTAAATCCTATGCCTGGGGTAGATTGGTGGGCAATGTCTACGGTGATGTCGACAATGACGGGGACATTGATATAATCACCTTTCCCAGCAACTATACCACACCGGTGCCGATCCCGGCCATCGTCTGGATCAATCAAAATGGAAGATTCGTTCCCAATGATCAAGCCATCAATGCGGCGCGTGATTTCCAATATGTCAGAGACAGCATCGCTGGTGATTTCAACAATGACGGCCGCATGGATTTCATGCTGGTCGATCAAGGATGGGAATTGAACAATCGAAACCCTGCCTATTTCAAGGGAGCAGCACCAATATTGTTGGAAGCCAGCGACTACGGATTGACCTGGAAAGACAGCTCGCAATGGTTGGACACCCAAGGCCGAACCATTGATGCTTTCCATCACGTCGGGGCTGCCAGCGATTTTGATCAGGACGGTGATTTAGATATCGTGATAGCTTCGTTCAATGGTGGTCTGCGTCTTTTTGTCAATGATGGTGATGGTACTTTTACATGGCGCAAAGAGCTGATAGACTCGGCATGGAGCAATCAAGACCCAACGTACCCGGCCAGCGGAGCAGGTTGGGTGAAATCAGCAACCACGGGCTCGATGGCTATCGTGGCCGGACAATTTAGATGGTGGACACAATCCGACAACATCGGAGGTCCTGCAGTGCTGCAGTTCATCGATGGCAAATTCACAGAAACTCAGCGATTGGAACGTCCTTTTGCAGATGGCATAGGCAGGAACTATGGAGCTGTTGACAGCTACAATGTTGATGTCAACGGTGATGGTTTTGAAGATATCGTGATGCTATGGGAAACCGAAAACACCAACGGCATCGACGATGGCATCAGTGATCTTTCAGGTCGCCCCGGTGAAAATCGCTATCAAGATTGGAGCAATGCACTGTTCACTGTTTATCAACAGCAAAAGGACGGTTCTTTTGTGTTGACCAGCACCCAGAGTACCAATGGCAAAGGGGGCGCCAGCCAATTATATCTCAAAGATCTGGACCAAGACGGAGACATAGATTTTTGGCAGAACAGTTTTGGTGTGCATCCAGCTCGGGCCAATGAAATGATTTGGCTTAACAATGGCACCGGATATTTTGCCAATCCTGCCCCATTTGTTTTGTCTGGTCAAAATTTTCCCGAATGGTATCTGGGACAACCGATTTTCCTAGATGCCAACACAGACGGGCGAGTTGACATGGTTCTCTTGGACACTATCTATAGCAAGGATTCCAGTTTCAGTATAGGCGAACAGATATCCACTTGGATAAATCAATCAAATTTGGAGGTTTGGCCTTGAAATTATCAGATGCTCAACAGCAAAACATAGCACCCTGGGATGATCTGGTCTGGAACAACGATCATGTCACTGTGTTCCGAGATCGTTATCCTGTCACGCCTGGACACATGCTGTTTGTGCCCAACTCTGATGAACCTTGCATGATTCATCTGGCCATGACAGAAGCTCAATTAGAAGGCGACCGCTTGGTCGACAGCGGTGACTGCGATGGGTACAACATCGGATTCAACCAGGGTAAATCAGCCGGACAGACCGTGATGTATCCACACATACATCTCATACCGCGACGTTCGGGCGATTGCTCGGACCCCACAGGTGGCGTGCGTGGAGTGATACCTGACCGACAAAATTACAAAACCAACACATATCAACAACCATAAGTATGGATTCTTAGTGGACTCTTCTGACATTCATCCCACTTTAAAAATTCTGCATGTCATCTTTCTATAGGAAAAATTGAGATGGCAAAATATCTTTCAACAAAAACATACGGCAATGACCGCGGATTTTCCTGCTGTTTCCGTCAATGGCCCAGCACGCACAGCCATTGCAGTCTGCTTCATGGATACAGTATCGGTATCCGATTGACATTCGAAAGCGAGACACTGGATGACCGTAACTGGGTCATGGATTTTGGCGGTCTCAGCGCATTCAAGGCCTGGGCCGAACACATGTTTGATCACACCATGTTGGTGGCCCAAGACGACCCATTTCTATACGAATTCCAATGACTCAGTCATCTTGGCCATTCGGTGGCATCGGGCACAGGATCTATCACAGATGTGGCACCCAATGAACGCGGCGCTGTGTGTGATCTACGCATAGTAGAAGCTGTGGGCTGTGAAAAATTTGCCGAATTGGCCTATCACAAGATGCAGGAGATGCTGGATGCCTGGCAATCTGGCACAGCTTGGTGCTTCACCGACACGCGTGGTGGCCGGCATAGTTTTGATGCCAGGTATCCCGTGGGACAAGGTGTGATACTCCAATCTGTGGAAGTTTTCGAACATCTTGGAAATTCTGCTATCTATCAAGGAATCTGACAGTTTTGGAAACCAAACACAAGGATGACATAATCAGTATTTTGTTGCCCACTCGGGGCCGCACTGATGCATTAAAAACCAGTCTTGACAGCTTGTTTGATCTCGCCGATGATGTGGGCAAGCTCGAGCTTTTGTTGGGCATGGATGACGATGATGCTGCCAGTTCGCAATGGGTACAAGAAAATCTGCTTCCGGATCTAGACGCACGAGGTATTGATTATACCTTGCTGCATTTTGAACCGTTGGGTTATGCCCGACTCAATGTCTATGTAAACGCACTGGCTCGACACAGCAGCGGAGACTGGTTTTTCTTCTGGAACGACGATGCTGTGATGTTGACGCCGGGCTGGGACACCCGCGTGCGAGAAAAAACTTCAGAATTTTCCTGCATACGCATCCCCACGCACAATTGTCATCCTTATGCTATATTCCCTATTATTCCACGTGCATGGCTGGACATCTGTGGTTATCTCAGCGATCACCAACTCAATGATGCATGGATCAGCCAGATCAGCTATATATTAGACATCATGGTCAATGTAGACATCGATGTAAGACACGATCGATTTGATCTCACTGGTGCCAATCAGGATGATACCTATCAACGGCGTGTGATGTTTGAATTTGATCCCAATGACCCTAGAGATTTCAACTATCCCTCAAGACGACAACAACGCATGCAGGATGCGGTCAAGATCAGCAACTTTCTAACTGCCCAAGGCAGAGACATGACCTGGTTCGGTCGGGTGCTGAAAGGTCAGCAAGATCCTTGGGCCAAAATGACCGGCCCTGAGTACGATCCCAACAAACAGATCAAACAATGGAAATGAGTTGCGCCACTGTGTCACGTGAAAGGTGTAGACTCGTGCACTCCAGCAGCCAACCCAGCATTTTTGTCCAACGTTGATGACAACTTATCAGGTAGGAGATTCCAACTTAATGAACAAACAAACCGTGATGGTCACTGGTGGTGCTGGATTTATTGGGCACCATATGATACGCCGCTTGCTCAAGCACCCTGAGTACAATATTATTTCTCTGGACCGATTAGACTTTTCCGGTAATCTCAATCGACTGGCCGAACTTGCACAAGAATTTGGACCTGATGAGATGCGTAGATTGCGTGTGATATATCACGATCTTCGTGCAGAAATCAATCCACAATTGGCAGCCCAGATTGGTGAAGTCGACTATGTGATCCACATGGCCGCAGGCAGTCATGTCACACGCAGCATCGAAAACCCCATGTTGTTTGTGCAAGACAATGTGGTGGGTACATGTAACTTGTTGGACTACACTCGTAGATATTTGCCCGGTATCAAGAAGTTTATAAATTTTGGCACCGACGAAGTGTTTGGATCTGCACCTGACGGTGTTGAATACCGAGAATATGATCGCTACAACAGTCGCAGTCCTTATTCAGCCACCAAAGCTGGTGCCGAGGAACTGTGCGTGGCTTACGAAAACACATTTGGCATGCCTATCTACTGTACTCATACCATGAATGTTTTTGGAGAGCGGCAATTGCCAGAAAAGTTCCTTGGTTTGGTCATGCGCAAGGTACTGGACGATCAAGAAGTTACCATCCACTGTGATGAAAAAACTGGCACCGAAAGTGGTCTGCGTCATTGGGTACATGCTGCCGATGTGGCTGATGCAACCATGTTTATCATGAACTTGCCGCACAAGGGATTTGCATTGCCTGCTGATTTCGGTGGTGCCACTTGTCCCAAGTTCAATATTGTGGGGCAGCGAGAAATCAGCAATCTCGAAGTGGCACAACATGTTGCAAAGATAATGGGGCGTGGTCTCCGCTATGTCATGGTGGGATATGATACCCAACGCCCGGGACACGACTTTCGTTATGCACTCAGTGGCGAATACATGAAGAGTCTAGGATGGGAGCCCAAGTACGACTTTGATACTCGCTTGGAACAAATGGTGAACTGGACTCTGAAAAACTCTCGCTGGTTGATGCTATGAATCATGTACATGAAAACACGCAATGTCTGGCGTGTGGCAGCCACGACATTCAAACAGCACTGGATCTAGGAGTCCAGCCTCTGGCCAATGCTTATAAAACAGCAGCCAGTGATGCTGAAAATCGTTATCCTTTGGCAGTGAGGCTTTGCCACGACTGCTATCATCTGCAGTTGAGTCATACCGTTGATCCAGGAATTATCTACAAGAATTACTTGTATGCCACTGGCACCAACAAGACCATCCGAGAATACTCACAGTGGTTTGCTAATTTTTGTTTGGAATATCTTCCCGGATCATCCAGTGTGCTTGATATTGGGTGCAACGATGGCACCCAATTAGACTATTTCAAGCAATTGGGGTTGAAAACCCATGGCATTGATCCAGCTGAAAATTTACACCAACGCAGCAGCGCCAATCACAGTGTGGTGTGTGACTTCTTTGGTCCGTCGGCAGTGGCTCAGTTGGGCCACAACGACTACAACATAATCACTGCACAGAATGTTTGCGCGCACAATCCTGATCCTTTGGGATTTTTGCAGTCGTGCCACGATCTCATGCGTGATCATACACTGTTGTTTGTGCAAACCAGCCAAGCTGACATGGTGTTGCACAACGAGTTTGATACCATCTATCATGAGCATGTGAACTTCTTCAATGCCAACAGCATGTTTAAATTGGCGCAGCGTGCCGGACTGCACTTGATTGATGTTGTTAAAACTCCCATACACGGCAACAGCTACATCTTTGTGTTGAGTTTGCACCCTAGTCGTCAGCATCATGTGCAGAATATCCTTGCCATGGAAGCATCACTGCTTGAAATCAGCACCTACCAACAATGGCGTGATACTGTAGAATCAAACATGACAGCTTTGAAAGTGTTGGTCGAGCAGTATCGCACACAAGGATACCTGTTGGTGGGCTATGGAGCCGCAGCCAAAGGCAATACCTTGTTGAACTATGCCGAGCTTGATCTAGATTTTATTGTGGATGACAATCCTCTCAAACAAGGATTGTACACGCCTGGACGTGCTGTTGCCATAGTGGGCATTGAACGCCTACAAGACTTGGATCAACATGCCCGTGTGTTGTTTGTTCCACTGGCATGGAATTTCTTTGATGAGATTCGACAACGCATCCTTGCTGTGCGTAACCACGAGCGTGATGAATTTTTACGATATTTTCCCAAGGTAGAATTGGTGAGATGAAGAACTATCTAATCAAGGGCCTACACAAAATTGGCAGTACCAAATGGTGGCCCGGCAGTGATCGCAGTTGGGAAGGTGATCTGTACCCCATGTACGAGAAGATGAATGAACTCAGCGAACAAAGTTTTTTCCATTTCTTAGAAGATGACTGGGAACTGATCAATCTTGTGAGCTCGGCCACAGATGTGAACCATGTGTTTAGGCAACAGTTTCAGTCTATATGGGAAATTTGGCAACGTGAGCCCTGCAATATTTTTTATTGCGGTTCTGATACCCAGATGATCAAGCCCACCCGGGTATTTGATCAATATCAACACTTTCTACTGTTCAACTACACTGACCCAAAAAGTTTTGGTCCATGTGTGCACTTTCTCAATGCTGACATTAGATACTATCCCAGTACCATGAGCCGAGACATGTGGACCTGGGCATTGGCACAAACCAAAACACTTGACTGGTGGAACAGCGATCAGTTACTATACAATCAGATGGTATGGAGTCAAGGACTTGGGGCAGAAAAAGTCATCGATCCTCGCATGGCCTATCAGGGGTTTATGTTGCCCGGTGATGATCGAAAACGTGCCATGTCCGACAAATGGAACAATTGTAGGATCGAGGATGCAAATATCATTCACTGGCATGGCAGTCGTGGCGCACAAGCAAAACTGGAACTGATGCAGAACATCAACTCTCAATTGGGTGTGCCTTCCACTGTGATCCGTGATATTAGCAGACAAGTCATCGATATTTCTCATATCGCATAGGCCATCTACACAAAGCCATGATCGCAGGAAAAGTATGGGGCCACACCCAATTACTGGAAGCCAATGGTATGTTGGAATTCCATAGGATTGAAGCCAGAGCAGGCGGAGTTTGTAGCAAACACAGACACAGACACAAATGGAACGGGTTTTTTGTAGAGTCAGGAAAGATGGTTGTACGTGTGTGGAAGAACGATTATGATCTAGTGGACGAAACTGTGCTGACTGCAGGACAATATACCAAAGTTGCTCCTGGAGAATATCACCAGTTTGAGGCAGTCGAAGATACCATTACTTTTAAATTGTACTGGGCAGAATTTGATCATACCGATATAGAAAGAGAAACTGTGGGATTTTCCAAAGAATCTTAGGAGGATTGTTTGAAAAAAATATATGTAAGCTGGAATGACATACAACGCCAGACACAAGAATTGGTGAGACAAATGTGGTTGGATCAATGGGTTCCTGACTATATCGTGGGCATCACTCGAGGCGGTTTGACTCCGGCCGTGCTTATCAGTCAGTATCTGGATCGACCCATGTACACATTGAAAGTGAGCTTGCAACAACAAACACCTGACTGCGAAAGTCATGTGTGGATGAGTGAAGACGCGTTTGGATACCATCGCCTTGACCTAGACTCTGGTATCTCTCAAACCGATCTCAGTAATTCTGCTCTGCGCAAGAACATATTGATCGTCGACGACATCAATGATCAAGGTTCCACATTGAACTGGATCAAAAATGATTGGCAGACAAATTGTTTGCCAACCAACCCAGACTGGAAGGATGTCTGGAACAACAATGTGCGCATAGCCGTGCTTTATCACAACGAAGCTAGCCACAGCGAAATAGATCCTGACTACTATGCAGAGTCGATCAACAAGATCGAAGATCCAAGTTGGGTAGTTTTCCCCTGGGAAGAATGGTGGCGTCGATGGAACCCCAATGAACAGCACAAGGAGCTGACATGAGCAATCCTTTTTTAGATCAATCACAGTTTATGCGAGCTTGCGGACAGACTGTGGGTGAACGAAACAATGCCCAGTTCATGATGTACTACACTCTAATCAAAGAAGAGATGGCTGAACTCATGGCCGCATATCAGCTTGATGATCGTACCGAACAGCTGGACGCACTCATTGACATCTTGGTTGTTACCATTGGTGCCCTGCACTCCATGGGCTGCGATCCAGAAGGTGCCTGGAACGAAGTCATGCGCACAAATATTGCCAAGATAGATCCCGTCACAGGTCGAGTAAACCGCAGAGAAGATGGCAAGATACTCAAGCCCGATGGATGGCAAGCTCCACAACTGGCAAGGCATCTCCGTGATTGAGCCCTTGCGTGATGATCTCATGGTGCAACAACAGTTGGGTGGTCGCACCCAACGCGACCGGATCTGGCAGCACATGGTGGCCGTGATCATGCTGAACCAGACTGGGCGCAAGCCAGTGAAAACTGTGTTTCCCATATTTGTTGATCGTTGGCCCGGACCAGTGGATTTCATGCATGCCAGCGAACAGGAAGTACGAGATGTGATCTGGCCCTTGGGCATGGTGAACGTGAGGTCAGAAAGATTGCGGCGCATGACCTTAGATTTCTGTACATGGGATCTAGAAGATGCTACAATGCTGTATGGAATTGGAAAATATGGATCAGATTCTTACGAGATATTTTTTAATAGTAACTACTCAGTAGATCCCACAGACAAAGAATTGAAACGCTACTTACAAGAAGAAATTTTTACTGCGACCTAAATAAAAACATGGAAAAAATAACCTACACTGAAATATTCTATAGCTTGCAGGGCGAAGGCCGGTGGACCGGAGTACCTTCGATTTTCTTTCGCACATTTGGTTGCAATTTTCGTTGCAGAAAATTCGGCCGCGATCGCAGTGAAATCATCGATGGTCACAATCCCGAAGTTGTTGGCATCATACGTGACATCGAGCGCGACCCCGATCGTTATCGAGAATTCCGCGATCTACCCTTGGTCACAACAGGTTGCGACACCTATGCATCAATCTATCCAGAATTCAAAAGATTCAATCATCAGGCCGATGTTTACACGATAGCAGACGAAATACATCAACTACTGCCGGAGAATAGATGGGATCTCAACGACCTCGATCCCATACACTTCATCATCACAGGCGGCGAACCTTTGCTGGCCTATCAACAGCTTTATCCTGAACTCTTGGATATGCTGTGTCAGCGAGGTCTACGCGACCTAACCATCGAGACCAATGGCACACAAGAACTCTATGCAGACGTTGTCAAATATCTCGTTGAAGATTTTACACGCATGGGCCGTGACCGAGACAGACTCACGTTCTCGGTAAGCCCAAAACTGCCAGGATCTGGAGAATCCTGGGACTCGGCCATAAGACCCAACACAGTCAAGAGCTATGAGATGATAGGTTTTACCTATCTCAAGTTTGTGGTGGCGACACAGCAAGATGTAGAAGATGCTGAAAGAGCCGTGGCCGAATATCGCGACGCAGGATTTGGTGGACCGGTGTATCTCATGCCCACAGGCGGAGTTCCTGAAGTCTACAATCTCAATGTACGTGAAATAGCACAGGCTGCCTTGCACCGTGGTTGGAGATACAGTCCACGCTTGCAGGTAGATATCTGGCGCAACGAATGGGGAACCTAACATGATCGATCTTGCAACACAAATTTCAAAATGGATTCGTAACTATGCCGAAGACAGCGGGCACGATACTTTGGTAATAGGAGTGTCAGGCGGAGTTGACTCGGCCACTGTGAGTACCTTGTGTGCTCGTACAGGTCTAAACACCATCGCTGTGTCGATGCCGATACGTCAGCGCCCTGAGCAAAATGAACTCAGCCTTGCGCATTGTGCATGGTTAGACAGCAATTTCGCCAATGTAGAAACACGGGTGTTTGATCTCACAGAAGTTTTTGAACTCTTTGAAAAAAGCATGTCTCCCTTTGTTGATACATTGGCTTTTGCCAACAGTCGCAGCAGGCTCAGGATGGTGACACTGTATCAGATAGCACAGAGCAGCGGCGGTCTGGTGGTAGGTACAGGAAACAGAGTTGAAGATTTTGGAGTGGGATTTTATACCAAATACGGTGACGGTGGAGTAGATATAGGGCCCATCGGAGATCTCACAAAGACCGAGGTGTGGGCCATGGCCAGAGATCTTGGCATCGACAGCCGCATCATCGATGCTCCGCCCACTGATGGATTATGGGACGATGGGCGCAACGATCAAGATCAGCTGGGTGGCCTATCTTATGCTGAATTAGAAAGAGCCATGGACATCGACGAAGGCCGTATCACACGAGCATCTGATGCAGACAATACCTTGCTAGAACAGTACCGTGTGATCCGGAAACGGAGTCTTCACAAGATGAATCCCATACCCATCTTCCGAAAGTCTCACTGATGGGATGGATACAACGATTCGGTAACAAAATCTTGCAGAAACCGGAAAAAATCGACAAAAAAATGCAAGAGAAAACAAAACCTGACGGTGCTACAAAAAAGACTACAAAAATTAACACCGACAAAGAATTGGCCACCAAACAAGGCGAGCCCTATGTGGCCATAATTGGGCTTGATGTCAATCCCGAAAACCTACATGAAGGAGCGTTTGAGCTTGACTGGAACGACAAATTCATAGCCAATCTAGTACGTGCTGGATACCAGATGCAGGCAAATGAGCCGGAGAATGTCATAGTAGATCGCTGGTTCCAGAATATCTGCCGGCATGTGGTCATGGAAAGTTGGGAGCAAGAACAGGCCATAAATCCACAACCGAGATTCACCCAAACACGTGACATCGGCGGTGGACGCAAGGAAGTTTCGTGATCGACGGTGATTTTTGGCTTCACTCCTCTACATACCTTGATCAGTCAGGAACCCCATGAAACTGTTCGTTAACGGTGACAGCCATACAGCAGCCGCTGAAGCAGTAAATCCGCATGCTTTTGCCGAAGACGACGGAAGATACAACTATCTCGGACGTGTGCCGCATCCGGCCAATCTCCGTGTGAGTTGGGGCAAACGCCTGAGCGAAACCCTCAAATATGGATTTTATTGTGCTGCCGAATCTGCATCCAGCAATCATCGCATCCGTCGCACCACTCGTGAATGGCTACAACAAAATCCGCAGTCCACCACAGAAAGCCTGATGATCATACAGTGGAGCACCTGGGAGCGACAGGAATGGTTGATCGACGACATGTATTATCAGGTCACTGCTTCTGGCATCGACGATGTGCCATCCGAACACCAGGATCGATATCGCAGATACATCGCTGATCTAGACTGGCAGGCCGTGACCGAATACGAACACCGTGAGATCTGGCAACTGCATCAAGAACTGGCAGATCTATCAGTGCCGCATGTGTTTTTCAATGGCAACAACCATTTCGATTGCATACCAGACAATCAGCGTAGAGACTGGGGAGCCAGCTACATCGCACCTTATGATCCGGAATCTACCTATCATCAGTGGCTTTTGACACACGGATTCCAGACAGTTTCTCCAGATTCCTATCATTTTGGGACCGAAGCCCACGGTGCATGGAGTGTTTTTATGTTACAATATGTTATCAAAAACCAGATGGTATGAGCACACTCCATGAAATATCTACTGATAGACACTGCCAACATGTTCTTCCGAGCCCGACATGCGGCCTTCCGTGCAGCTGATGCTGCTGAAAAAATTGGGTATGCTTTACACATAACGCTCAGCAGCATCAACAAGGTCACGCAAAGATTTGGTGCTGATCATGTCATGTTTGCCTTGGAAGGGCGCAGCTGGCGCAAGGATTTTTATCCTAAATACAAACGCAATCGCACAGACCTGCGGCAGGCAGCCAGCCCAGCAGAACAAGAAGAAGATCGCCTGTTTTGGGAAACCTATGATGCTTTGACTAAATACTTGGCTGAAAGTACCAACTGTTCAGTAATCCGACACCCCAACGCCGAAGCCGATGATGTGATCGCAAGATGGATCGACCTCCATCCCTGTGACGAGCATATCATAGTCAGCAGTGACACTGATTTTGTCCAACTGTTGGACAAACATGTCATGCAGTACAACGGAATATCCGATGAACTGATCACTGTGAACGGCGTGCTAGACAAAAACCACAAGCCTGTGATTGACAAAAAAACCAAATCGCCAAAGACTGTTCCAGACCCTGATTGGTTGCTGTTCCTTAAATGCATGCGTGGAGATCCCACTGACAATGTGTTTTCCGCTTATCCTGGAGTACGTGTCAAAGGTTCGAAAAACAAGATTGGTCTCACTGAAGCCTATGAGGATCGGCATCAACGAGGATTTGCCTGGAACAACCTCATGCTGAGTCGTTGGGTTGATGCTGACGGAGTGGAACATCGTGTGCTCGACGACTACATGCGCAATCGCTCATTGATCGATCTCAGAGCCCAGCCCGAGGAAATCAAACAAGCAGTAGATTCGGCCATAAACGAGCAAATCAGTCACAGGGCGGTGTCCCAGGTTGGTGTCAAGTTCATGCGTTTCTGCGGTGTGCATGATCTGGTACGACTCAGCGAACAAGCCGAGCAATATGCAAGATGGTTGAATCAACCCTATCAAGGAGAACTAGATGATAAAAGCTAAACCTGTGGTGCCCGACCGATATTGGATACTGCGTGATCAGGATCGAAAGATCGGCAACATAACCGTTACAGATCATGGTTACGCTGTCAAAATTGGTGACCATATAGATACCTACAAAAATCTGCGCAGTCTCAAGCGCAAGATATCAGTGGACTTTGAAACACCACCGTCACAGACTTCTAGCAAGGAAAAAAACGAAATCTATGGCTATCCCGTGGATTGCCAGATCTACAATCCCATGTTCGATGTCAAATCCCAGTTGCCTTTGTTTACCAAGGAACCCAACAGCCGTAGCTGGTTCGCGGCTGGTTATTATCGGATACAACATCACAGTCGATATCAGATAGTTTTCTGTCCCAAGCTGATATTACTGCAAAGATATCAATATCAAGGGCCTTTTGCCACCAATAGCATCAATGAGCTTACACATAGCTAAATTCATCGATCGTCTCCGGTCAGCCGAAGACCGCGGACATCGAGATGTGATCATCCCAGTATCTGAAGCACGCATGCTTCATGCCGACATCACAAGATTGCTGTTGCTGCTGGAAAATTCGGCACATCAAACACCACCGTCTACATCTGTGCAAGTTGAACTCAAGGGACGGCCATTCAACTCCTAGTTTTTGATAAATAATCTGGGAGTTTAATATGAGCCGACCTAAACCAACTGTGATACTGGAAATTACCGATAAAAAAACCTACAAGACTGAACAGGTGCTGGCAGCCCGTGGCATATGGGCGGTGTTCTACGATGATGCTCCCATCAATCTCAAAAGCAGCAATCTCCTGGTGCAATATCCCGGCCCCAAATATCGCAAAGTCAGTTTCAGTAATCAAGGACATGCTGTTAATCTAGCCAAAAAACTCAATCAACATTTTCGTACCGACAAGTTTGCAGTGGTTCTGTTGACACAAGGGCAACAGATTTACCCCAATGCCAAATCTCAAACATGATATAACCCAGTATCTGATTGCTGAACTCAATGATGCAGATCTGGCCTCTACCAGCAGCACTTGGTGGTACAACATCCGTGCCAATGGAGGCCTAAGACTCACTGAACAAGGCAATCAAATCTTGGGTGAAAAACTCAAGCTGGAACACTGGCAATGGTTCTACACCAACAAAAACACGGTGGACAAAAACAATCTTCTGAAATTGGATCGATTGGTGGCTTTTCCCTATTTTATTGACAAACGCAATCGCAAGATAACTTTCTATAGCAGCCAGGAAGCCATGATGTTGAATCTCTACGGAGATCTCACTGCCTGGCTGGCCAGTTTGCAAAATACAAAGTAAGTAAGCAATGACTAACCTAGCGGTTGACCAGAAATTCGCCATTTCGTATACTATAAGAATGGAGCATACAAAAACATCACGACGCAAGCGACAGGATCGCACACACATCGTGTACCAGATCCAGTCGGGGTCGGACTTCTACATCGGAGTCACTGCCCGCACCGAGTCAACGGTACTGAAAAGTGTGCGGGTGCGCATGAACAAGCACCTCTATCGTAGTCGTAGTGAAGACCGGTCGTGGCGGCTCTACGAAGCCCTGCGCGAGCGTGGACCTGGGGCTTTTGTATACTCGATCCTGGCCGTGGTGCGTGGCAAGCGCGAAGCTCATGGCGTCGAACGCGGCTTGATCCGCGAACTCCAGCCCACGCTGAACACTGATGTGAGGACCGCACAATGACCAAGATCAAAAAAACTGCGAGACAGCGCAACTGGGTGGCCAAGCACAATTTCAATCGGCCCGCGCGCCATCGTGATCGCACCCAGTACCAGCGTCGTGACAAACATCAGCATCAGGCGGCCGCATGTTGTGGTTCCTGACCAGCGCAGTGATGTTTTTTGTCATAAACTTTGCTTTGACCCTGGTGTTCCGGCGCTGGGGTGTCACACCGAGTTCTTACACTGATCCCTGGAATCCTGAAAGGAAACATCGTGACTGAAACTGTGTTTGTTGTCCTGCTTGTTGTGATAGGCCTTGTGGCCATTTTTGGAGACCAATATGATCCGGATTGAAGGACTCACGCCCTTGCAGATAGAAATACTGGAACGCATCTGGAGCATGGATTCGCAGGCCGAAGTCATGACCTGGTTTGATACCTTGCCGCGCAGTCTACGGCAGACTGCCCATGCCATGCTGATGCTGGTGGTGATCGAAATGATCGACGAAGAGCCCTGTGATGATCTTGAACTGGCCCAGATCGTGATCGACCGCGTGAGGTGGGGCCATGCTTGAGATCCGGAACGTGCATGCCTACAACGAAGCCGGTGAGCGACTGCGCCGTAGATACTACAACTGGACCACCAGCGACGGCGCCGAAGCTCGCTGAACCGATACGCTCACCGAGTTCACGTTCCGTACCCATGCCCTGCTGGACAGCAGTGCCAATCTCGAAAACCTCTTGGAACTGGGACGCACAACCGGTGTGAGCCTGCTGGTATTCAAGCCCCGCACCGTGCAGTTCGTGGCCGCACCGGATGCTGTCACAGCTGCCTGGTACACAGTGTTTTCCGAAAGCCAATTGCATGAATGGGAACAGACCCTGGCCACCCGGGGCAACAATGTCTATTACAGTACTTTTGCCACCTGGCGTGACAACACCGATTCGGGCAGTGCCAGTTCCGTCACGCACTACCTGGCACCGTTTGCGGTAAAAGAACACGCGGGTGTGTATGACTGCGACACCGGCGACAGGATCACTGACCGTCGAGCAGTGATCCAGCGAGTGTGGGATCTGGGTTTTGCCTGCCGGCGCGGACGTCCACTCACTGTGGCCCGCACTGCCTGGTCGGGCACACGTGAAGATCTCGTACGAACCGAAGAAATTTACGACGAGTTTCGAGACAATCACTCAGATCCTGCTCGTAAACTTTGCTCAGTGTACAACAGCGCGGCCCGGCACTATGCTTGGCCGGGAACTTGGTAAGTATCAAGATTGACAGCAAATCCAAGATCGTGTAAAGTATAAAGTACTGCTCCGGTAGCTCAGCGGTTAGTAGCAGGCGACTCATAATCGCTTGGTCGGGGGTTCGAGTCCCTCCCGGAGCACCATTTTTTATTTGTTAGGCCACATCACGGTTGACAAGATATAAATAAACTCATACAATAGCTACTATGATGACTCAAACGCAATCACTTGTAAACAAAATGCACGCATGTCCCAAATTGGGTGGCCTGTCAACATGGCCGCAGACGACATATACCCGTGCCATTGAGAACGATAATCGGGGAGGGTCCAGGTAGATCTAGCAACAAGCAACATCAAGCTACCGGACCCTGGAACTAGACACTCCAGGGTTTTTTGTTTTGTACGCCAGGCAACGAGGGCCAGTCAGCGTAAAATAAAAAGACAAA
>Ga0114918_10000304_pt1 | contig 41660 bp, 35 predicted proteins | sample LantaG_FD_87015 | JGI IMG/M metagenome (GOLD analysis project Ga0114918, IMG submission 87015) | Deep subsurface microbial communities from Baltic Sea to uncover new lineages of life (NeLLi) - Landsort_02402 metaG | ecosystem: Environmental > Aquatic > Marine > Oceanic > Sediment | place...
AATATCAGGAAATCAAAGGAATCCTGGTAATGATTTTTATGTACTTACCCCCTTGTGCTCCCCCTCTCTAGAGGTTATTTTACATGTTCCATCATTTTTTCTGCGAATTCAGCAGCACTTTTATTCCTGAAACACTTCAATCTATCATTAAAGATCTGAGCAATCTCGCTGTTACAAAGATTCCCGATACTACCCTCATGGACGTAGTCTGAAATCTTTGTTTTCGAGAATGATGAGTTTTTAACCATTTCCGAAACCGCTTTATATGCATCACGGAAAGGGACCCCCTCCATTACAAGACGGTTAACCTCTTCGGTGCTGAAAATCGTGTTGTATAAAGGATTTTCCGTAATATTCTTCCTTACCTGTATATTTTTCAGCATTAAAAGCATTATTTCAATAGATTCCTTTATTTCAGAGAATGAATCGAAGATAAGCTGCTTAAGAAGCTGAAGATCACGATTATATCCCGATTGCAGGTTTGAAGTTAAAATAGCAACCTGCCCTGGCAGTGTCTGAATTATATTTGATCGTCCCCTTATGATCTCGAATACATCAGGGTTTCTCTTTTGAGGCATGATGCTTGAACCTGTAACATATTCATCGGGAAAATCAATGAATCTGAATTCAGAGCTCATATAAAGACAAATGTCCATTGAGAAACGTGACAGCGTCTGTGCCAGTGAAGCAAGGGCTGAAGCAACTGCCATCTCCACCTTTCCCCTGCTCAGGCTTGCATAGGCTGAATTATAGAGTAAATCATCAAATTCCAGCAGTTCTGATGTCAGCTTCCTGTTAAGAGGGAGGGTTGTACCGAAACCGGCTGCTGTTCCAAGCGGACTCCTGTTGTTCAGGACTCTGGCTTCACAAAGCAGGAGTATATCATCAGCCAGGCATTCTCCATAAGCTCCGAACCACAACCCGAATGACGAAAGCATTGCAGGCTGCATATGTGTATAACCGGGCAGGAGAACCTCTTTATATTGTTCGCTCAGCTCCTGAAGCCTTTTAAAGAGTCTTGCAACGAGAACGGAAAGATTATCAATTTCCTCACGGGTAAATAGCCTGATATCGACAAGAACCTGGTCATTTCTTGATCTGCCGGTATGTATCTTCTTGCCCGTTGTTCCGAGAATTGATGCCATCTCCTTTTCAATCTGGGAATGAATGTCTTCCATATCATCCTCTATTACAAGAGTACCCTGCTCATCGCATTTAAGAAGTGAGTGAAGAGTCCTCAATAGATCATTTTTTTCTTTGTTAACTATCAATCCGACGTCATATAACATTATTACATGAGCCATTGATCCGATAATATCCCACTTTGTAAGATGAAGATCGGTCTTTCTGTCTTTTCCTGCAGTGAAGTCAATTATTGCAGGTTCGGGATTTATCCCCTTTTCCCAGAGTTTCATATATGCAAGTTTAAAGTGTCTTAAATAATAAAGAGTTGCTGGTTGCTGGTTGCTGGTTGCTGGTTGCTGGTTGCTGGTTGCTGGCGCGGATTTGTAATCCGTGCCATTTTCTCGGTTGTAACCGGGGCCTGATTATTACATTATTTCTTCTGGCTTTGTTCAACTATTGCCCTGTGGGCCATTAATCTTATTGCATTTATCTTTATAAACCCTTTGCTGTCAGTCTGGTCAAAACCACCCTCAATATCCATACTTGACAGCTTTTCATTATACAGTGATGATGGTGATTCACGTCCCTCTACTATCACATTCCCTTTATAAAGGCATAAATGAACGCTGCCATCAATAAGTTCCTGGCTCTTTTTGATTGCCGCCATGAGGAAATCCATTTCAGGACTGAACCAGAATCCGTTGTAGATGATCTCGGCAAACTTCGGAGTAAGCATATTAACAAGCCTCATCACCTCCCTGTCCATGGCGATTCCTTCAATATCCTTATGAGCTATATGCAGAACTGTTGCAGCAGGAGTTTCATAGACTCCTCTGGATTTAATACCGACAAATCTGTTTTCAACCATGTCGAGAAGGCCGATGCCGTTTTTGCCCGCAATTTCATTCAAGTATACATACATTTCGTACGTATCTTCTTTTACTGTACCATCATCCTTGTTTATAACCTTCACCGGGAGTCCGTCTTTAAACTGAATAACGATTTTTGTTTCTTTATCCGGGGCATCCTGTGGCAATACCATTTTTTCAAGCATATCCTTGTTTATTGAGAACATAGGATCTTCGAGGACACCTGCTTCATGGCTTATATGCATTAAATTATCATCTTCGCTGTAAGGTTTATCTACACTTGCCTTTACAGGTATTTTATTTTCTCCGGCATATTTCAGAAGATCTGTCCTGCCTTTGAATGCAGCCAGGAATTCTCTGTCTTTCCACGGTGAGATCACTTTCACTCCCGGCATGAGGGCATAATAACAGAGTTCAAACCTGACCTGGTCGTTTCCTTTTCCGGTTGCTCCATGAGCTACTGCATTTGCTCCCTCCTGCCTTGCCACTTCAATCTGCTTCTTTGCTATAAGGGGTCTGGCCAGCGCCGTACCCAGCAGATACCTGTCCTCATATATCGCATTTGCCATTATTGCCTTTAAAACATAATTCTCTACAAATTCTCTTTTGAGGTCTGAAATAATCACTTTTGAGGCTCCAAGCATTAATGCTTTCTTTTCGCACTCCTCAAAGTTCTCTTTTTGCCCCACATCAGCCACGAATGCAATTACATCATAACCCTTATCTATCAGCCATTTGAGTATAACCGATGTATCCAGTCCTCCACTGTATGCCAGTACTACTTTTTCCTTCATGTTTAAAATAATTTATTATCAATTATAGATTAGTTACTACTATATTTCATCTTCTGCGAAATTATTTTTCCCTGATTTTACCGTGCAAACCCGGAATTATTACTTCAAGACAAGTGTGTATCTGGGAAATTGTTATCCCGTCACGGGGAATTACCAGGATTGTGTCATCGCCGGCAATTGTACCGGCAACCTCATATCTTGAGGCACTATCAATGTAATATGCCGTGCTGTTTGCATTTCCCGGCAGGGTTTTTATTACCAGAAGACCCCGGGCATCTACAAGATCGAGGATAACCGGTAAAAGCTGCTGTTTACCCTGAATCAGAGCCGGATTTTTACCGTATTCCGGCAGAGAATAGATATAACCTCCCCTGCCGTCAGATATCCTTCCTGCTCCCAATTGCTTCAAGTCGCGTGAAAGAGTAGCCTGTGTACAAGCTATGCTTTTACCCACCAGCCTCTTTAACAATACCTCCTGGGATGTTATGTTTCCTTCAGCTATTATTTTTTCAATTGCCAGTAACCTTTTTGCCTTTTGCATATTTATGCATTTTTTCTGCAAATATATTCATTTTATTATTATAAAACTCATTGATATAAAAATTGTGTTATTTTTGGTTTTCAAATCTCATAGATGGATACTGATTTAAAAACGGTATTAATCCTGGGTTCCGGGGCTCTTAAAATAGGCGAAGCCGGCGAGTTTGATTATTCTGGTTCCCAGGCGCTTAAGGCATTAAGGGAGGAGGGTATCAGGACTATACTGATAAATCCAAACATTGCAACCGTACAGACATCCGAAGAGCTTGCAGACAAGATATATTTTCTTCCCGTTAATCCTGCTTTTGTTGAGAGAGTTATAGAAAAAGACAGACCGGATGGTATACTGCTCTCATTCGGAGGCCAGACAGCTCTCAACTGCGGCACAAAATTGTATTTATCGGGAGTATTTGAAAAGTATGGCGTAAAGGTGCTGGGCACACCGGTAGCTGCAATTATGGACACCGAGGATCGGGAGCAGTTCGTAAAAAGGCTGAATGAAATATATATTAAGACACCCCGGAGTATAGCGGTGGCCAGTGTTGAAAAGGCTCTTGAAGCCGCTGAAAACCTTGGATTTCCGGTAATCATCAGGGCTGCATATACCCTTGGCGGACAGGGCAGTGGTTTTGCTTGCGATGCCGGGGAATTACAAAATCTTTCAGCCAGAGCATTTTCATATACTGACCAGATACTTGTAGAGGAGAGCCTGAAAGGGTGGAAAGAGGTAGAATATGAGGTTGTAAGGGACAAGCACGATAACTGTATCACCGTGTGCAACATGGAGAACTTCGATCCTCTGGGGATCCATACCGGTGAAAGCATTGTCGTGGCACCTTCGCAGACCCTTACAAACAGTGAATATCATAAACTGAGGGAGCTCTCAATAAAAATAATAAGGCATATTGGGGTTATCGGTGAATGTAATGTTCAATATGCCCTCTCCCCCCATTCAGAAGATTATCGTGTCATTGAAGTAAATGCCAGGTTGTCACGGTCGAGTGCCCTCGCCTCAAAAGCAACAGGGTACCCACTTGCCTTCATTGCAGCAAAACTTGGAATCGGATATGGTCTGCACGAGCTGAAAAACTCAGTGACAAAGGATACTACAGCCTTTTTTGAACCTGCACTTGATTATATCGTATGCAAAATACCACGATGGGACCTGAATAAATTCCAGGGAGTGTCGCATACCATTGGTAGCAGCATGAAAAGCGTCGGTGAGGTAATGTCGATAGGCAGAAATTTCGAAGAGGCCATCCAGAAAGGTTTGAGAATGATCGGCCAGGGAATGCATGGTTTTACCGGAAACAGGGAATTGAAATTCAGAGAGATAGAAACCGAACTGTCAGAACCTACCGACATGAGGATTTTTTCAATAGCGGAAGCTCTTGAGAAAAGAATATCGATCGACAGGATTTATGAGCTTACACGGATCGATAAATGGTTCCTTTTCAAACTCAGGAATATAATAAACATTAAAGATGAGTTATGTAAATATAAGACAATTGAAAGTATTCCGCAAGAATTCCTTGGCAACGTTAAAATACACGGATTCAGTGATTTCCAGATAGCAAGGCACGTCCTGAAGTCAGGTCCTGCCCAGATCAACGATGACCTGATGAAGGTGAGAAAATACAGGAAATCACTTGGAATTGTCCCATATGTAAAACAGATTGACACCCTGGCTGCTGAATATCCTGCAGTTACAAATTACCTCTATCTTACCTACAGTGCATCAGAACATGATATACATTATGAAAATGACTGTAAATCAGTAATAGTGCTGGGTTCCGGTGCATACAGAATCGGCTCCAGCGTGGAATTCGATTGGTGTTCGGTAAATGCTATAGAGACAATAAGAAAAGAGGAACTCCGGTCAATAATGATAAACTATAATCCTGAAACTGTAAGTACCGACTATGACATATGCGACAGACTTTATTTCGATGAACTTACCTTTGAAAGGGTACTTGATATCATCGATCTGGAAAATCCGGGAGGTGTAATTGTATCTGTCGGCGGACAGATACCTAATAACCTTGCAATGAGGTTATATAAAGAGAATGTGCCAGTCATGGGGACTTCTCCCATATCTATCGACCGGGCAGAGAACAGACATAAATTTTCAGAAATGCTGGATGACCTGTCTGTCGATCAGCCCCGATGGAAAGAGCTCTCATCAATCCGGGATATTATTGAATTTGTTGACCGTATAGGATTCCCCGTCCTTATAAGACCCTCCTATGTACTTTCAGGCGCTGCAATGAATGTAGTATCAAATAAAAATGAGCTGACCCACTTTCTCGACCTGGCTGCCAGGGTATCAAAGCAATACCCGGTGGTTGTTTCAGAATTTATAGAGAGCGCCAAGGAGATTGAGATCGATGCAGTTGCAAAAGAGGGAGAAATACTGGCTTACGCCATCAGTGAACATGTCGAATTTGCCGGTGTCCATTCAGGCGATGCCACAATTGTCTTTCCTCCCCAGAAGTTATATTTTGAAACTGTCAGGCGTATAAAACGTATCTCGCATCAGATCACTAAAGAGCTTAACATAACGGGTCCTTTCAACATACAGTTCCTTGCCAGGGATAATGATATAAAGGTTATTGAATGCAATCTCAGGGCAAGCCGGAGCATGCCCTTTGTTTCCAAAGTCCTCAAATCGAACCTGATAGAGCTTGCAACAAAAGTTATGCTGGGTATTCCAACTGAAAAACCTGACAAATCGGCATTTGAGCTTGATTATGTGGGAGTGAAAGCACCGCAGTTCAGTTTTTCACGTCTGGCAAAGGCCGATCCTGTACTTGGAGTCGATATGGCATCAACAGGTGAGGTGGGATGTATTGGAGAAGGTTTTTACGAAGCAATACTTAAAGCAATGTTCTCAGTTGGTTACAGGGTGCCTGAAAAAAGTGTCCTTCTCTCAACAGGTCCGGCGAGATCAAAGGTAGAGCTTCTTAACAGCGCAAAAGCCCTTCGTGAAAAGGGACATAAGCTTTATGCCACAAGGGGCACTCAGCAATTTCTTACAGACGCAGGTGTTGAAGCTCACGTGGCTTACTGGCCTGATGAAGATAAATCACCCAACACAATTGAACTTATCAGGACACGCGAGGTGGACCTCGTTGTAAATATCCCGAAAAACCTAAGCGCTTCAGAACTTGATAATGATTATTCAATACGACGTAATGCTGTCGATTATAACGTTCCCCTTCTGACAAATGCAAGACTGGCAAGTGCATTTATCCTTGCTTTTTGCCGTATGAGTGAAAAGGAACTGGCAATAAAGAGCTGGGATGAGTATAAATAGGTTGAAGAGGGTTGAAGGAGTTGAAGAAGTTGAATCAATAAAGGCTCCCCTCCCTGGAGAGCCTGCCCCGCGATAGCGGGGGGCTGGGGGTGGGTTTAATGGGTTGAAGAAGTTGAAGGAGTTAAAGGGGATTATAAAAACAATGTAACTCTATGGTAAATAAGAATCTACAAAATACCTGATAATGATAGTCATACGAAAAGCAGCTCCATCTGACACACCGTCAATCATTGATTTCCAGCTGAAGATGGCCTGGGAGACCGAAGAATTGAAACTAGATCCCGAAACTATCAAAAAGGGAGTAAATGCAGTATTTGAAAATAATTCACGGGGGCAATACTATGTTGCCGAAGAGGACGGGAATCTGATTGCATCCCTGCTGATAACTGACGAGTGGAGCGACTGGAGGAACCGCAATGTATGGTGGCTTCAGTCGGTTTATGTGCTGCCTGAATATCGCCGCCGCGGTGTTTTCAGGCTGATGTATAATCATATCCGTCTTCTGGCTGAAAAAAACGATATAGCAGGATTAAGATTATATGTCGAAACGAAAAACAGTGCTGCAAAAAAAACATATGAGTCACTCGGAATGAGCTCCGAACACTACTCTTTCTACGAATGGATGAGGAAATGAACCATGGCATGGCTGCTTATTTTAATTCTGATACCTTATTTTTATCTGTTGCTTAAGATATATGCCGGATTATTAAAGATCAGACCTTATAAATCACCTGAAACAACTGAATTATTTGTTTCTGTTATAGTTGCTTGCCGGAATGAAGAGAAAAGCCTTCCCCTTCTGATTACTGATATTTTGTCACAGGAATACAACTCTGATCACTTTGAGTTAATCGTTGTTGATGATAATTCAATTGATAGTTCGTATGAAACAGCCATGGAATACAATAATTCTAAAAACCTGATCGTACTGAAAAATAAAGGCTGCGGGAAGAAAAAGGCCATAAGAACGGGAGTAGAAGCATGCAGGGGTTCGCTTATTGTTACAACCGATGCTGATTGCCGAATGGACAAGGAGTGGTTAAAAACCATAGTCTCATATTATATAGATAATAAACCTGAACTGGTTATCGGTTCTGTTACATTAGAAAGCCGAAAAGGGTTTTTCAACAAGTTACAGGAGCTCGAATTTCTTAGTTTGCAGGGAATTACCGCTGGGACAATAGCGGCAGGCAATCCCGTGATGTGTAACGGTGCCAATCTTGCTTTCCGGAAAGAGGGTTACAACAGGCATGCCGGTAATCTGCATTACGAGTTGATCTCAGGAGATGATGTCTTTCTTCTTCACAGCATTAAGAAAGAATCCGGTAAGATAGTCTGGCTGGAGTCGGAAAAAGCTACCGTGATAACCCGTTCAGCACTTACATTAAAATCATTCTTACTTCAGAGGGCAAGATGGATCTCAAAAGCGCGAAGTTACCGCGACATGTTTACTGTGGTTCTGGCAATTGTGACATATATCACAATTCTACTCCAGTTAATTCTTCTTGTTGCAGGAATATTTGACCGGCTTTTCCTGCTTATTTATCTTGCTGTATTCCTATTAAAATCGATCCCTGATTTTATGATCCTGTACAACACAGCTTCACGATATAAGAAAAAGCACCTGATGAAATGGTTTTTCCCGGCTCAGATATTTTATCCCTTTTATGTGGTTGGGGTCGTTTTAAGGTCTCTTTTTTATCGGGCAGGCTGAAGACTTAATTTCCCATTTCTGACAGGAATTTAATCCTGACAAGTCTTATTTCTTCCTCCTCATATTCATTGCCCAGCTCATTTATTGCGCTCTCCAGCGAATCTGATTCAGCCTCTTCCCTGAAATATGAATAAATATCATGCTGGTGCTCCTCATCAATATATGAGTTAATATAATAGTCGAGGTTCAGGCGGGTCCCTGCGTTTACAATTGCTTCGATCTCTGATAATAGTTCGTTCATCTCAAGTCCCTTGGCTTCGGCTACATCTTCAAGAGATCGTTTCATGTCAATACTCTGTATGATATAAACCTTTATCCCTGACTTGTTTACAACTGATTTTACGACCATATCGAGCGGCCTGATTATCTCTTTTTCTTCAACATACTTTTTAATTATATCAATGAATTCGGCACCGTATCTCTGGGCTTTACCTGCGCCAACACCCGAAATATTCTGAAGCTCATCAAGGGTAATGGGGTATTGAATAGCCATATCCTCGAGGGAGGGATCCTGGAATATTACAAACGGAGGCACCTCTTTCTGTTTCGATATTTTCTTGCGAAGATCCTTAAGGATGCTGAAAAGCTCTTCATCGACAGCTGCAGTTTTGGCTCCGAAGGCATTTTCTTCATCTGTTGTATCAGCATAGTCATGGTCTTCCGCAAGCATAAAGGATACGGGGTTCTTAAGGAATCCCATTCCTTGCTCGGTTACCTTCAACAGCCCATAATTTTCTATATCTTTTGTCAGAAATTTAGCAATTAGTGCCTGTCTGATAACCATGTTCCAGTATTTTTCATCCTTTTCTTCCCCCATACCGAAAAACTCGAGCTTATGATGCTTATATGACTTTATAGAGGATGTCATTTTCCCTGACAGGATATTAGCTATGTGATCGGCTTTGAATTTCTCCTTTACAGCAAGTATTGTTTCGAGTATATTAACTACTGATTCACTGCCTTCGAATTGTGCTTTCGGGTGGAGGCAGTTATCGCATGCTTCGCAGTTATCCTTCTCGTACTCTTCCCCGAAATAATGAAGCAGCAGTTTTCTGCGGCAGACGGATGATTCTGCATACGACACTGTTTCAAGAAGCAGTTGTTTGCCTATCTCCTGTTCTGCTATCGGTTTACCCTGCATAAATTTTTCCAGCTTCATTATATCATTATAACTGTAATAGGCAATACAATTCCCTTCACCTCCATCGCGGCCGGCACGACCTGTTTCCTGATAATATCCCTCAAGGCTTTTAGGTATGTCATAATGGATCACGAACCTCACATCCGGTTTATCTATTCCCATTCCAAAAGCTATAGTAGCAACAATGACGTCTGCCTCTTCCATAAGGAATTTATCCTGGTTCAGCGTTCTGGTAGCTGAATCCATGCCTGCATGATATGGGAGCGCCTTGATTCCATTTACCTTAAGCACTTCAGCTATCTCTTCCACTTTCTTCCGGCTCAGGCAATATATAATACCTGATTTGCCAGGGTTGTTCTTTATGTATTTTATTATCTCTTTGGTAACATCCTGCTTCGATTTTACCTCATAATAAAGGTTTGGTCTGTTGAAGGATGACTTAAAAACTTCAGCCTCAAGGATTTCGAGATTTTTTTGTATATCGTGCTGTACTTTAGGGGTTGCCGTTGCAGTAAGAGCTATGATGGGCGATCTGCCTATCGTATTAATAATAGGTCTTATTCGCCTGTATTCAGGTCTGAAGTCGTGACCCCATTCTGATATGCAATGAGCTTCATCTATTGCATAGAATGATACTTTTACATTTTTAAGGAATTCGATGTTTTCTTCTTTTGTAAGAGATTCCGGAGCAACGTAGAGAAGCTTAGCCCCGCCGTTAAGCACATCCTTTTTTACACGTGCTATTTCTGTTTTAGTAAGAGACGAATTAAGAAAATGAGCTACCTCGTCGCTGGTACTGAAGTTGCGCATGGCATCCACCTGGTTCTTCATCAGTGCAATCAAAGGGGATATTACTATTGCAGTCCCCTGACCTATAACAGCTGGCAACTGATAGCAAAGAGATTTTCCTCCGCCGGTAGGCATGAGAACAAAAGTATCCCTTCCTGCGAGAACATTTTTGATTATCTGCTCCTGGTTTCCCTTAAATGTGTTAAAACCAAAATACTTTTTCAGATAATCATGTATAATTGCATCACTTACCATTTTAGTGTTAATTGGCAATAATGAACGCTGTCAAAAGCTTACCTTTTAAACAGTTATCCTAAATTAATAAATTTCTAGATCAAATACCAGAATTTTGTAATTATTAACATAATTGTTTTCCGTAAATTCAACGTATAACAAGCATTATATTGTTTTGACCAATAAGTTTTATCATCTTTACAGGCTGAATTTTTAAGAATACCTGCAACTATGGCTTTGGACTGGACGAAATGGAAGAAACGTCAGGGTGAAATGTCATTCCTTGAACATCTCGAAGAGCTGAGGTGGCATATAATCCGTTCAATACTGGCCATAGTAATTTTCATGGTTGCGGCATTTATGTTTAAGAATTTTATTTTCGATTCAATAATCCTCGCACCAAAAGATCCTCAATTTATTACCAACAGGCTTTTATGTGGACTGGGTCACCTGGTGAATACCAGCCTTTTATGCATAAACACCCAGCCATTCAACCTTATAAATATTAAAATGTCGGGGCAGCTGACCACACATATTGCTGTAGCCATGGTATCGGGGGTGATACTGGCATTCCCAATTATTTTATGGGAATTCTGGAAGTTCCTTAAACCCGCTCTCCATTCCAATGAGGAAAAACATACCCGTGGAGCAGTTTTTTCTGCTTCGTTTCTTTTCTTTACAGGTGTTCTTTTCGGGTATTTTCTTCTTACTCCCCTCTCGATTCATTTTCTCAGCAGATATGAAGTCAGCGCTGACGTCACCAACCAGATAAATATAAGGTCATATATAGGCACGCTTTCTTCGATATGCCTTGCGACAGGACTTATATTTGAACTCCCGATAATAACATTTTTCCTGACCAAGATGGGTTTGGTCACTCCGGCATTCATGAGAAAATACAGAAAACATTCTATTGTTGTAATTGTTGTTCTTTCAGCAATAATTACACCTCCTGATGTGTTTTCACAGATACTTGTATGTTTTCCTCTTCTTTTTCTTTATGAAATAAGCATCCTGATCTCAAAACGGGTAATGAAGAACAAAGAAAAAAATCATGCGGATTTTATGGAAGATAATGCTTCGGACAGCACTGAAAATTCTACAAATTAATATTCAGTATGAAACTTTATACCAAAAATCTGGTTAAAAAATACCGAAACCGTACTGTAGTCGATAATGTGTCAATCGAGGTTGAACAGGGAGAGATAGTGGGTCTTCTTGGTCCGAATGGTGCCGGCAAGACAACTTCCTTCTATATGATAGTCGGCTTGATAAGACCCAGACAGGGAAGGATATTTCTTGACAACGAAGAGATAACAACTCTTCCCGTATATAAGCGGGCACGAAAAGGTATTGGATATCTCGCACAGGAAGCTTCGGTTTTCAGGAATCTTTCCGTTGAAGACAATTTGCGTGCTGTACTCGAGATATCGGGTTTTATAAAAAAAGAGCAGGAAGAAAGAGTTGAGTCGCTTCTCAATGAGTTCGGCCTTCAAAAAATAAGGAAAAACAAAGGTATCCAGCTATCGGGAGGTGAGAGAAGGAGAACAGAAATTGCAAGAGCTCTTTCATTAAAACCCAAGTTTATATTACTCGATGAACCTTTTGCCGGGGTAGACCCTATTGCCGTGGAGGACATCCAGAATATCGTTTCGCACCTGAAAAACAAAAACATAGGTATACTTATCACTGATCATAACGTACATGAGACCCTCTCAATTACCGATCGTGCCTACCTTCTTTTCGAAGGCAGAATACTTATGTCGGGCACATCATCGCAACTTGCTGAAGATGAACATGTAAGAAAGGTATACCTTGGTACGAAATTTGAGCTTCGCAGATAAGTCATCTTGGTTGTTATTATTTTTTTTCTATACCTTTGCGAAAATTTTAAATGCGGATGTGTCGTAATTGGTAGCCGAGCAAGATTTAGGATCTTGTGTCTTTATGACGTGGGGGTTCGAGTCCCTTCATCCGCACAAATATGGCAAACCGCCTTTAACCTCTTTAACAGTGCGTTTTGGCGGTTTTTTTAAATGTGCATTAAATAAATAAAATATGGATATTACCAGAGAAAACATTGATGATCTGAATGCGGTTCTGAAAATACAAATTACTAAAGCAGATTATGAGGATAAAGTTGAAAATTTGCTGAAAGATTACCGGAAAAAGGCAAAAATTAAAGGATTTCGTCCGGGCATGGTCCCTATAGGACTCATAAGAAAAATGTATGGCAATGCTGTAAAGGTAGATGAGATCAATAAAGTTGTCTCTGAAAGTATCCATAAATATTTCACCGATGAGAAACTGGAGATCCTCGGGGATCCCCTGCCAAAAACTGATGAGCTTGAAAATATTAACTATGAAATCCAGGAGGATTTCAACTTCTCTTTTGAACTTGGTCTGGCCCCGGCTGTGGAACTTAATATCAGCAAGAAAAATAAGGTCATTTCATATGATATTATCATCGACGAGAAGATGAAAAATGATCATGTGGATAATTATACCCGCCGATTCGGTGAGTTCAGAAAAGCTGATATATCAGAAGATAAGGATATTCTTAAAGGCAGAATTGAAGCCATAAATGATGATGGAAATCCTTCGCCCGAAGGCCATGTTACAGATGATTCCACCCTTGCTATTGATATTATCAATGATGATAAAACTAAGAAGGATTTCATAGGTAAAAAGGTTAATGATCCTATCGATTTCGATGTAAGAAAAGCATTCCCCAATGAGAACGAAATTGCAGGATTGCTGAAAATGAAAAAGGAGGAGGTTAAGGATATTGGTGGTAACTTCAGGTTTACCATCAGCGAAGTATCAAGGTTCTACCCTGCAGAGATAGGAACAGACCTTTTTAATAAGATTTATGGGGAAGGTGTAATCAACTCTGAAGAAGATTTTATGAAAAAAAATGAGGAGGAGATTACGGCAAGTCTAAACCATGAGAGTGATTACAAACTTATGCTGGACATTAAAGAGCTGGCGATTGAAAAAACTGATCTCAGGCTTCCTGAGGATTTTCTGAAAAGATGGCTGCTTAAGGTTAATGAAAATACTACTGAGGAACAGATAGAAAAGGAATTCGACAACTTCAGGAAAGATCTGAAGTGGCAGCTTATAAGGAATAAGGTAGCAAAAGACAATGAAGTTAAGATTACAGAAGAAGAGCTGCAGAAAGAAGCTGAAAAAATAACCCGGTACCAGTTTCAACAGTACGGATTATTCTACGCTACAGATGAACAGATATCAAACTATGCCAGGGAAACACTGAAAAAAGAGGATGATGCAAAAAGAACCGCCGATAAGATTCTTGAAGATAAAGTCCTCGGCTTGCTGAAAGAGATTGTGAAAATTGATAATAAGAGTATCACGGTTGAAAAATTCAACAAGCTTTTTGAATAGTAATCAGTGTATTGCAGTGATAATTATAATTTAAGTATCTTTGTTTGTTAATTTTAAAAAGTAATAAAATGAGCAATACTGACGATTTCGGAAAATATTCGAGAAGTAAATTTGGTATCAGCAGTTTGACACTGCACAGGTTATCATCGATATGGGGCAGTTATATATCTCCGACCATTATTGAGGAAAGACAATTGAATGTGGCATCCATGGATGTATTTTCCAGGCTAATGATGGACAGGATAATCTTTCTCGGCCTGCCTATCGACGATTATGTAGCAAATATAATTGAGGCTCAGTTGCTTTATCTTGATTCTTCTGACCCTGGTAAAGATATACAGATCTATTTTAATACTCCCGGAGGTTCGGTTCATGCGGGACTTGGAATTTACGATACAATGCAGTATATCTCAGCCGACATAGCAACTATCTGCACGGGGATGGCCGCTTCTATGGGAGCAGTCCTTCTTACCGCTGGCAAAAAAGGTAAAAGATCCGCACTGAAGCATTCAAGGATAATGATCCACCAGCCTATGGGCGGAGTTGAAGGCCAGGCTTCAGATATCGAGATACAGGCACGCGAGATACTCAAACTTAAAAAAGAGCTTTTTGAAATTATTGCTCTCCATTCAGGCAATCCTGTTGAAAAAGTCGAAAAAGATTCTGACAGGGATCACTGGATGACATCCCAGGAAGCAAAAGACTACGGGATGATTGATGAAATTCTTGAAAAAACAGAACGTTAGGAAAAATGGATAAATGTTCATTCTGCGGTAGAACAAAAAAAGAGGCTAATATGCTTGTTGCCGGGCTGGAAGGTCACATATGTGACCACTGCATTGATCAGGCTTACAGCATAATGAATGAAGAGCTCGGCACAAAAAAAAGTATAAGGTTCGATGCAATTAACCTCCTTAAACCTTCCGAGATAAAGAGTCTCCTGGACCAATATGTCATCGGACAGGACATGGCCAAAAAGATCATATCCGTAGCAGTCTATAACCATTATAAAAGACTGATGCAAAAACCGGAGGATGATGATGTCGAAATAGAAAAATCAAACATTATCCTTGTTGGAGAAACAGGTACCGGGAAGACCCTTCTGGCCAGGACAATAGCAAGAATACTTCATGTTCCCTTTACTATAGTCGATGCAACCGTGCTTACCGAAGCAGGTTATGTGGGTGAAGATATAGAAAGTCTTCTTACCCGCCTGCTCCAGAATGCTGAATATGACGTAAAAGCAGCAGAAAAGGGGATTGTTTTTATTGATGAGTTAGATAAAATTGCCCGAAAGGAGGGAGATAATCCTTCAATAACCCGTGATGTGTCAGGTGAGGGAGTTCAACAGGGTTTGCTTAAGCTGCTCGAAGGATCAATAGTAAATGTACCTCCCCAGGGTGGCCGTAAACACCCGGAACAGAAAATGATACCGGTAGACACAAAGAATATTCTCTTTATATGCGGAGGTGCATTCGTAGGTATCGAGAAAAAAATAGCCAGCAGGCTTAATACGCAGATAATTGGTTACGGGGCTTCTAAGATCAGGGAAAAGATAGATAAAGATAACCTGCTGCAATATGTTGCTCCACAGGATCTTAGAGCTTACGGCCTGATTCCCGAGATTATCGGAAGACTTCCGGTTATCACACATCTTGATCCACTCGACAGAAAAGCACTGAGATCTATTCTCACTGATCCTAAAAATGCGCTTGTAAAGCAATATTTCAAGCTGTTCAAAATGGATAATATTGAGCTCTCCTTTGCTGACGGGGTTCTCGATTTCATAGTTGATAAAGCCATTGAGTTTAAGCTTGGTGCACGCGGCCTCAGGTCAATATGCGAAACAATAATGCTCGATGCCATGTACGAAATGCCTTCACTGGGGAAAGATGAGCTTACAATAACTGTCGATTATGCATCACGTAAGCTGGAAAGAATAGATCTGAAGGTGCTGAAGGCATCATAAGGAGAGACGCTGCATGCAGCGTCTCATTTTCTATTTCCCCATCAATCTGTGCCTGAACCTTAATGTGATCTCTTTTGATTCATCCCCCATAGTAACTGTAGCGACAGCGTCACATTCGCCGGTACCAAAATCTAATTCAAAAGGCTCCATCCCTGTCCTTTCGATACTTATTATACCGCTTACCAGGAACCTGCATACGCGTTTCCAGTGCAGGGCTGTGGTTATTGTCCTGGTATAGAGTCCGGCTATCCATTCCTTCTGATGCTCAAATGAGCGTTCTATGGCCTGGCTGTCAGGCAATGTCAGTTTACCATTTGTCAGCGTGGCAAAGATCACAAGGTTCTGACTATTATTATATCCCATATTTTCGAGCACGTATAATCCTTCAACTTTTATGCCGTTGATATAATAATCCTCAAATTTGACGCTTCGCTCAGATCCAATTTTCATTCTCGGACCTGTAATTGTTATAATTTGAATACATCATCAAAAATAGCGCTGCTCACTGCATCATCATCAGCAAGATCAATGCTTGCCTGATCAAGAATAGCTTCTTTCTTACAGGATGATAATGTGATAATTGCAAGTGATACGATAAGGAGAAAAATCTTTCTTTCCATAAGTCCTATTGTTTAAGTAAATAATTCCGACTAACAAACATTTAGATTGCAGTAATAACAAATGGTTTAACCGGAAAGAGATTTTTTAATCTATAGTGGAACCGCTCCGCGGTTCTAATACATGGCAAATCACTGATAATTAGTAATGAGGCAACCGCTCCGCGGTTCTAATACATGGCAAATCACTGATAATTAACAATAATGGAACCGCAGAGCGGTTCCATTATTACTAACTGTTAACGGATTACTTTTGATTTATACCGCGGAGCGGTTTCATCACTGATTATTTTTTCTTTCGTATATTTTAAATGTATATGGAATCCCTGAAACATTATCGCCATCCATAAATTCTTCTTTTTCAATCACTTTCCACATTCTCCGGTCTATTTTGGGGAACCAGGTATCTGCAGGTCTCTTTTTATGGACATGAGTAACATAAAGCCTGTCAGCAAGAGGCATAAATTGAGTGTATATGCTTCCGCCGCCTATAATAAATATCTCTTCTTCTTTTTCACATTTATTCAATGCATCTTCAATAGAATATGCTGTTACCGCACCAAAAAAATCTTCATATGGTATATCGGTTATAACCACGTTTTTTCGTCCGGGCAGAGGCTTCTTTGGTAGCGACTCCCATGTTCTTTTACCCATTATCACGGTTTTTCCGTATGTGATTTTTTTAAACCGCTTAAGATCTTCAGGAAGGTTCCATAAAAGTTCATTATTTTCCCCTATTCCAAGATCTTCAGAAACAGCAACAATTATTGAGATCATAAAAAGATTATATTGAAATCTCGCCCTTTATATGAGGATGAGATACATAATTTACCAGGTTGAAATCTTCGAAACGGAATTTATAAATATCTGTTACTGAGGGATTAATTATCATTCCGGGCAGAGTATAAGGTTCACGGGTAAGCTGTAATTTTACCTGTTCTATATGATTAAGGTAAATATGTGCATCACCCAGTGTATGGACGAAATCACCAGGCTTATATCCTGTTACCTGGGCAACCATCAGTGTAAGAAGGGCATAAGATGCAATATTAAAGGGCACTCCCAGAAAAATATCGCAGCTTCTCTGGTAAAGCTGACATGATAGTCTCCCGGCGGCAATATAAAACTGAAACATTACATGACATGGAGGAAGAGCCATTATCTCTATATCTCCCACATTCCATGCACTTACAATATGACGCCGCGAATCGGGTGATTTTTTTATTGCATTAATAACGTTTGACAGCTGGTCAATCTTTCTGTTTCCGCCAGCAGGCCATGATCGCCACTGATAACCATACACTGGTCCAAGATTGCCATTTTCATCAGCCCATTCATTCCAAATGGTTACTCCGTTATCGGTAAGATACCGGATATTCGTATCACCCGAAATGAACCAGAGCAATTCATGTATTATTGATTTCAGATGAAGCTTTTTGGTTGTCAGCACCGGGAAACCCTCTTCAAGATTAAATCTCATCTGGTACCCGAATACACTTATTGTACCTGTACCCGTTCTGTCGTCCTTTTCAGTACCCGTTTTCAGTACATGATCGAGAAGCTCGAGATACTGCTTCATCCCTATTGTTTTTTCTTTTTCCTCTTTTCAATCTCATCCCGGATGGCAGCTGCACGCTCATAATCTTCTGTCTTCACTGCTTCATCAATCATTTTATAGAGTTCTTCATCCGAATATGTAGCATATTGGGGACTCGATTCCTTGATATTATCACCCTCACTTGAATTTGACAATTCAGTATCGGACGGGGCATTTGTAAGCTGTGCCTTCTCAAGGATCTCTTCATTGATGTATATCGGACACCCGAATCTTAAAGCTATTGCCACAGCATCTGATGTTCTGCTGTCAATAGCATATTCCTTCTCCCCATTGTTGCAAACAAGTTTTGAAAAGAAAACCCCTTCTTCCAGTTTATTGATTACGACTTCTATTATCGTTATGTCAAACTGATCTGCTATTATTTTTATAAGGTCATGAGTAAGAGGGCGGGGCGGTTCAAGATTTTCAAGCTTGATCACAATAGCCTGAGCCTCAAAACCACCAATAATAATAGGTATCCTTCTATTCCCGTTTTCCTCAATCAATATAAGCGCATAGGCTCCTGACTGAGTTTGGCTGTATGAAATACCCATTACCTTAAGCTTTACTCTTTTCATATCAATTAGTTATGCACTAATCAAATACAACAATCTTTTCTGATTCAAACCAACATAAAGATAATAGAAGTATCTGTACAGTCAAAAAATCTTTTCAACATCATATGTAACCGCCATCATCCACGTAATATTCAGAGAATATGATTATCTGTTTGTTTCTACATTTATGAAGAGAAAATTCATTTATAGGTTTGAAAATAATTGAAATTGTATATCTTTGCAGTCCGAAAATGAATAAATCGAATAATAATGTACGCAATCGTTGAAATTGCAGGGCAGCAATTTAAAATAGAAAAAGGCAAAAAGATATTTGTTCACCGTCTCGATGCTGAAAATGGGAAAAAAGTTGAATTTGACAAGGTTCTTCTAATTGATGATGACGGGAAAATAAATATTGGAGAGCCTGTAATAAAAGATGCTGTTGTTGAAGGAATGGTACTTGACCATGTAAGGGGAGATAAGGTTATTGTTTTCAAGAAAAAGAGAAGAAAAGGATACAGGGTCACAAAAGGACATCGTCAGAATTTTACACATGTTGAGATACTAAGTATCAATGAGAAGAGTGAGGCCAAAAAAGCCCCGGCTAAGAAAGAAACAGCTCCCGTTAAAGCTGAGCCGGTTGTAGAAAAAAAGAGCGCTGAACAAAAACCTGAGGCAAAAAAGAGTGTGACTAAAAAAGAGACAGCTCCTGCAAAAAAATCAGCTGGAAAGAAAACTACGGCAAAAAAACCGGCAGCAAAAAAGTCAGCTGATAAAAAAACTACAAAAGGAAAAGCTTCAAAATAGAAAGACAATTATTACAAACAATTTATAATCATGGCACACAAGAAAGGAGCAGGCAGTTCACGCAACGGTCGCGATTCGCAAAGTAAAAGACTGGGCGTTAAGATCTTCGGCGGGAGTGTTGTGAAGGCAGGCAATATAATTGTCCGCCAGAGAGGTACAAAACACAATCCGGGCCTTAACGTGGGACTGGGTAAAGATCATACTCTGTATGCTCTGACCGACGGTGAGGTTGAATTCAAAAGAAGAAAAAACAACAAGTCATACGTTTCAGTTAAACCGGCGAGTAATTAACCTCATATCTCAGACTTTAAGACTCCCATAATTCTTTTTAATATTGTTAAAAGCATTATCGGGAGTTTTTAATAATTTTACAGCGGGCATCCTTCAGCCTGCTTTTTTATTAATAAATATTTCAAGATGCTTACGATAAACCTTATTCGTGAAAAGAAAGACTTTATTATCGAACGTCTTAAAGTAAAGAATTTCGATGCAGAGGAAATAATTAATAAAATCCTTGACCTCGATATAAAAAGACGAGACATACAATCCCGGACTGATTTCATGCAGGGAGAAATGAACAGGATCTCGAAAGAGATAGGTTCCATGATCAAAGAGGGGCGAACAAAGGATGCTGAAATAGTGAAGGAAAAGACATATAAACTCAAGGATGAAATAAAGTCTCTTTCCGACAAACTAATACCTGTCGACAACGAACTGAGGAATGAAATAATTAAGTTGCCTAATCTGCCGCATGAATCTGTTGCCGGGGGCTTTGGAGCAGAAAATAATGTAAAGGTCAGGGAAGGAGGATCAACGCCCTCTGTTACTGATAATTTTCTGCCTCACTGGGAATTGATAAAGAAATACGACATCATAGATTTTGATCTCGGCATAAAACTTACCGGCGCAGGATTTCCTGTCTACAAGGGTAAAGGAGCAGGGCTGGAGAGAGCTCTGATCAGCTTTTTCCTCGATGAAGGAATCAAAGCAGGATATACAGAGGTTATGCCACCCATAATAGTAAACGAGGATTCAGGTTTCGGTACCGGGCAACTCCCGGATAAAGATGGACAAATGTACCATGTTACCCAGGATAATTTTTACCTGATACCTACTGCCGAAGTACCGGTGACCAATATTTACAGGGACGTAATACTCAGTGCTGATGATCTTCCGGTAAAAAACATTTCATATACACCCTGCTTCAGAAGAGAAGCCGGTTCATGGGGAGCCCATGTAAGGGGACTTAACAGGCTGCACCAGTTCGATAAGGTTGAAATAGTTCAGATTGCACATCCTGATCATTCTTACAGATCTCTTGAGGAGATGGTCAGCCATGTCGAAAGTCTTGTCGTTAAACTTGCCCTTCCATACCGTATCATGAGGCTTTGTGGAGGAGATATGTCCTTCACTTCTTCGCTTACCTACGATTTTGAGGTATGGTCAGCCGCCCAGAAACAGTGGCTCGAAGTAAGCTCTGTCTCAAATTTTGAGTCTTTTCAGGCAAACAGGCTAAAATGCAGGTTCAAAGATAAAGGTGGAAAACAAACCCGGCTTGCCCATACACTAAATGGAAGTGCTCTTGCACTACCAAGAATAGTGGCTGCTATACTTGAAAATAACCAGACAGATAAAGGGATCGTGATCCCTGAGGTGTTGGTTCCATATACAGGATTTGAAATCATCGATTGACCTCCCGGCTATCCTATATCTATGCCCTGCTGGCAGTCCTTTTCTGGTCAACGGTACCCACAGCCTTCAAGATCAGCCTGGGAGAGCTTAGTGTTCTTCACATGCTGGCAATCGCTGTATTTACCTCCACCATCATTCTGTTTATAATCCTTATCGCCGGCAGAAAAGGGAGTCTTATACTGAAAACCTCCCGGAAAGAGCTTATGCATTCGGCGCTCCTGGGATTAATAAATCCTTTCATCTATTACATTATACTGCTGAAAGCTTACCAGCTTCTCCCGGCTCAGGTTGCCCAGCCGCTGAATATGATATGGCCGATAATCCTTGTGTTCCTTTCTATCCCCCTGCTTGGACAAAAAATAAAAAGCAAAAGTTTCATTGCATTGTTTATCAGTTTTACGGGTGTCTTTATCATCTCTTCGCAGGGGAATCTGTTTGGCCATAGTCATTCAAATATAAGAGGTGTGCTGCTCGCAACCGGAAGCGCAATTTTCTGGGCATTTTTTTTCATACTTAATGTAAAGGACCAAAGGGATGAATCGGTAAAACTCTTTCTTAATTTTCTGTTTGGATCTGCCTATCTTATTATAGCCATGGCAGTTACAGGCAATTGGCTAACCGGAGGATATGCGGTCAGCGGAGTTGTTGCTGCTGTATATACAGGTATCTTCGAGATGGGTATAACATTCTTTTTCTGGCTTAAAGCCCTAAAGCTTGCTGCCTCAACCGATAAGGTCAGCAACCTTGTATACCTGGCCCCTTTTCTTTCACTCATATTTATACACTTTATCTTACATGAGCCCGTTTATTATACAACCCCTGTCGGTCTGCTGTTTATCATTACCGGAATTTGGATCCAGAACCGGAAACCGGCAATGGGATAAATTATTAACTTTGAACCCGATAAATTATCAATTACAATAATGAAGAAGTTATTTTATCTCCTTCTTACACTGCTGATAATATCTGCCTCATGCAAAAAAGAAGAGCCTGAACCTGAACCTGTTGTCACTGACGATCTTCCGGCTCTGGCCAGGGATACTTTATATTATATTATGAAGCAATGGTATTACTGGTACGACTTGATGCCTTCAGTGACAAAGGAAAACTATGCTGATCCTTATGTGCTGCTTGAAGCTATTAGGTATAGAGAAATTGACAGGTGGAGCTTTGTTGCCGATTATGATGAGTTCATGGCAGAAATGCAGGGAACATTTGTGGGACATGGCTTTAGAATAGGTCTCGATAAATCACTTAATGCCAGAATTGCCATGGTTTATAATAACTCACCTTTATATGCCGAGGGTGTCCGCCGCGGCTGGATAGTGAAACAGATAAATGGTTACGATATTGCTTCTATACTGTTAGCAAACGATTCGGAAGCCTACCTGCAAGCAATAGGTCCGTCAGAAGCAGGAGTAACGAACACTTTTCTTTTTCAGCGGCCTGATGAAAAAGAAGTTACCATCACCTCTACAAAACAAAGCTTTACTATAAACTCCGTGATCCTGTATGATACACTTCATCTCTCTTCAGGTATAACCGGTCATCTTACGTTTGAATCATTTATTGAACCATCTGAAGATGAGCTTGAGACAGCATTTGCTTTTTTCAAGGCTAATAATGTGCAGGATCTTATTCTTGATCTCAGGTATAATTCGGGAGGATTCCTTTATATAGCACAACAGCTGGCAAGTTATATTGCAGGTAATTCAAAGACAGGAGAGACTTTTGCCGGTCTGACCTATAATGATAAAAACCAGGATTATAATATCGATTATCCTTTTAAAATTTCTTCATATCCACTCACGCTTTCAAGACTTGTTGTAATTACCACACGCTTAACAGCCTCAGCAAGCGAGGCTGTCATGAACGGGCTCAAACCGCATCTTAACCTTGTAAGCATAGGTGATACTACAACCGGTAAACCAATGGGAATGAACGGATGGCCATGTGCTGATACATATATTTTCTGGCCGGTCACATTTAAGATAGTGAATTCTATAAATGAAGGTGAATATTATGATGGCATTGCCCCTTCAAAAATATGCAATGACGATATAACCCATGATTTTGATGACCGTAACGAAGAATGTTTAAAAGAGGCTATATACTGGCTCGAGACAGATTCTTTCCAGGCAAAAGGAAGTGAAGAATTCAGCCGGTCAGCAAACTTCTCCGAAAAACCATCATGGGTGAACAATACATTTGTGATTAAAAGATAAAAACCATTTGGCAGGATGGCAAAAGGGAATCCGGAAGAGAGAATAATCCTCGGCATCGACCCTGGTACAAACATTACAGGGTATGGAGTGATAAAGGTCTCAGGAAATAATCCCGAACTTATTACCATTGGTGCAATTGACCTGTCCAAATTCGGCGACCATTACCTTAAACTTAAACATATCTTCGACAGAACCATCGGGATAATCGATGAATACCACCCTGATGAGCTGGCTATTGAGGCTCCCTTCTATGGGAAAAATGTACAGTCGATGCTGAAACTTGGAAGGGCACAGGGAGCAGCGATAACGGCTGCTCTTACACGTTCATTACCAATCTATGAATATGCTCCCAGGAAAATCAAAATGTCGATAACAGGACAGGGAGCAGCATCAAAGGAACAGGTTGCGGCAATGCTGGCAAATATACTCAAATTTAAAGTGCAGGAAATGAAGCTTGATGCTACCGACGGCCTTGCTGCAGCACTTTGTCATTTCTTCCAGTCGGGAACAGTGAAAAGTGAAAAAGCTTATTCAAGCTGGAAAGATTTCATGAGCAAAAATCCTGGAAGAGTCAGATGACTGATCTCATCAGATGATGGCTACTGCAAGGGCGGCAACACTTACCCTTACTCCTTCTGTTTTAAGCAGCTCTGTTACACACGACTCAATAGTGGATCCTGTCGTTATCACATCATCAATAAGCAAAATATGCTTATCCCTGATGCCTGTTGCATCGGTGACGCTAAAAATCCCTTCAACATTTGTCCATCGTTCGTATCTCGATTTTTTTGTCTGTGTGGCTGAGATATTTTTTCTTGAAAGCGAAATACTGTCAACAGGAATACCGGTGGCTTCAGAGATGCCCTGTGAGATAATCTCACTCTGATTGAAGCCTCTGATCCGCTGTTTTGAAGAATGTAAAGGAACAGGAATAATAACGTCAATATCACTAGTAAAATCCGAATTCTTAAGCGAAGACCCATATATTTTCCCGAGCTCGTAGCCTATTTCCCTGATACCCTTATATTTAAGGTTATGTATAAGATTCCTGATGCGACTGCTCCTGTTATAGTATGAGAAAGCTGCAGCTTTTTCAATCCTGCATCTTCCCCAGAATAATTGTTCCACAAGGTTGTTTGACTCATTGTGATAATTAGCTCTGGGTATCAGGATATAACACTCGGTGCAAATGAGCTTTTCATTTCTCAGAAGGTGGTTCCCACATGCATAGCAAAGCCTCGGGAAAAGAAGGCTAATAACATCATCCCACAGATCATACAGATAACTCATGCAGCGAGCTGAATTATACTGTAAAATTAATAATTTTTAAAACACCGACAAAACTCCCTGGGGGGTAATTTCCTTACAGAACAACCTTCTCTGTTATCTTTTCTGCTATTTCTTTAAACTCTTCAGAAGTTAATTTAAGCTTAGGATTTCTGAAGTTCACATCCTCCATGGTATCCATTGGGATAAGGTGTACATGAACATGTGGGATTTCAAGACCTACTACTGCCACAGCTATTCTTTTACATGGGATAACCGATTCAATGGCCGCTGCGACCTTTTTTGAAAATAATATTAGTCCGGCAAGAAGATCATCTTCCAGATCAAAAAAGTAATCGATCTCCTGTTTTGGAACTACAAGTGTATGCCCGGCCTTTAGAGGATTTATATCAAGAAAGGCGAAATACCTTTCATCTTCAGCTATTTTATAACAGGGGATCTCCCCATTAATGATTTTTGTAAAAAGAGTTGGCATGATCTGTATATTACAATGAGATAGCAATGATTTCAAAAGGAATTATTCCTGCCGGCACCTGAATCTGAACAATCTCTCCTACTTTTTTGCCCATCAGTCCCTGTGCAATTGGTGAACTGATGGCAATTTTGCCTTCTTTAAAATTAGCTTCACTTTCAGGAACAAGCTGATATTCCATTACATTGTTATTCTTCTTATTCTTTATTTTTACCTTGTTTAATATCCTAACGGTTGATGTGTCAATTTTCGATTCGTCAATTATTCTTGATTTGGCAATAACATCCTCAAGCCTTGCTATTTTCATTTCAAGCATAGCCTGTTCCTCTTTAGCTGCCGAATATTCTGCATTCTCGGTAAGGTCGCCTTTGTCCCTGGCGTCTGCTATCATCCCGGCAATATTCGGTCTCTCCACAGTTCGCAGATTTTCAAGCTCATCCTTAAGCTTTTGAAGACCTTCCTCTGTTACATATAATACCTCGGACATTTTTCTTTACAGATTTTAAAAAAAGGAAGAATTCCAGGAATTCCGGAACTCTTCATGCACAAATATAAAAATATTTTTTACTAATTACAAAAAAAAAGCTGAAAATTAGTTGTTTACAGGTTCGGGACAACACAGTCTATATTACTTATATTTCCTTCCTGCCTTTTTAGATCTTGATGTATTTGTTTTCTTTTTATCCTTATATCGGGTATTTGCATCCTTTACATTTTGCTTCATGCGTTCCCGAACTCCAGATGTCTGAATTTCTAATGATCTCTTGCGGTTCTCCTTAACGAAATTTTCTGAATCACGCTTTAGTTTTTTTTCTTTTTTGGCTTGTAACTTCTGGGCTCGTTTAGCACTTACCGGTTTTTTGACCTTTACCTTTTTATTCTTTGACTGAGGACTAATGAAGGTTTCGTTGCTCTCATGACCAGCTTCACCTTTAATAACCGGAAGTGCATTGCATACAGTCATACCGGATAAAAGAATCAACGCTGAAAACATGACTAATAGCCTGTTCATATTGTTATAATTATAATATTAGTATGATAAGCATCGTTATATTTACCGTAGTAATACTAATTTTATACCATTAATCTTTTTTAAATGGTAAAAAGTTCAAAAATAGGATTTTTTTTGCTTTTAACCTTAACTGTTCTTTTAACGGTCTCCTGTGAAAAGAACAAAAACGATGTAATTCCCGACGTTTATGTAAATTTTTACATGGACATTACAGGGGATATACTCTTTTCTGATCTTAATGCAATTGGTAATCATGTTATTGTCACCTCACAGACAAACAACTGGGGCAGCCAGGCTGCCGGTTACGATAATAACGGCATTATTGTTTACAGGTCGCTTCCGGATGAGTTTAATGCATATGACCGCACCTGTCCTCATGATTTTGCAGTAAACGGGCTCAGCATTAAGGTCAATGTTGATTTTACGCAGGCTGTTTGTCCTCGCTGCAGCACTTGCTATGCTCTTTCTGCTTTCGGTACACCGGTCTCAGGTCCCGGACAATACCCTCTCAAGAACTACAAAACCCGCTTTGACGGAAAGTACCTGAGTGTGTGGAGTGAATAGAATCTACACGTACTCATCCCCCCTACCCCCTTCTCTGCTTCGCAAAGAAGGGGGAGTTTTTAGTTAATAATAAAATAATTAACTTTTAATTGAATCAAACTATTTTTTAGAAGAAATTAAATAATAACCAAATCCTTCCCCCTCTTTACGAAGTAGAGAGGGGGAATATAAGGGGGTGAGTACATTTTATCTAATACCTGTAATGTTCAGGTTTATAGGGTCCTGTTTCCAGTATCCCTATATATTCCGATTGTTCCTTTGAAAGTTTAGTAAGATTAACTCCCAGCTGGTTAAGGTGAAGCCTGGCAACCTCTTCATCAAGATGTTTCGGAAGCCTGTATACTCCTATCTTGTAATTATTCCTCCAGAGGTTGATCAGAGCAAGTGTCTGGTTGCTGAATGAGTTGCTCATGACAAAGGAGGGATGGCCAGAGGCACAGCCAAGGTTTACAAGTCTTCCTTCGGCGAGCATAAAAATAGCATGCCCGTCAGGGAACAGATACTTGTCAACCTGAGGTTTTATTTGGATTTTCTTTACATCTTTCAAATCATTCAGATCATTGACCTGTATTTCGTTGTCAAAATGCCCGATATTGCAGACTATCGACTGGTCCTTCATTTTCTTCATATGTTCCACAGTAATAACATCCCTGTTGCCGGTGGCTGTCACAAAGATATTTGCCTCATCGAGAGCATCCTCAACAGTTTTTACTTCAAAGCCTTCCATAGCTGCCTGGAGTGCGCATATCGGATCGATTTCCGTCACAATCACCCTTGCGCCGTAGGATCGCATCGATTTAGCTGATCCTTTACCTACGTCACCATATCCGCAAACTACAACTACTTTCCCGGCAATCATCACATCAGTTGCCCTTTTAAGACCATCGGCCAGTGATTCACGGCATCCGTATAGGTTGTCAAATTTCGATTTTGTAACTGAATCATTTACATTAATTGCCGGAACAAGCAGTTCATTCCTTTCCATCATCTGATATAACCTGTGAACACCCGTGGTTGTCTCCTCCGATATTCCCTTCATTTCACTGACTGCCTGATGCCATTTCCCTGGTTCATTTACCTGTATCTCTTTCAGGGTGGCAAGAATTATAGCCTCTTCCCTGTTAGCAGGTTTCCTGTCAAGGACCGAAGGATCTTTTTCCCCTTTATAGCCAAGATGCATGAAAAGTGAAGCATCTCCGCCGTCATCAACAATCAGGTTAGGTCCTTTCCCACCGGGGAATGAGAGCGCCTGAGCTGTACACCACCAGTATTCTTCAAGAGTTTCTCCTTTCCAGGCAAACACCGGAATACCTCTTTCAGCCATTGCCGCAGCAGCATGATCCTGGGTTGAAAAAATATTACAGCCGGCCCATCTTATATCAGCACCAAGCTCCACCAGGGTTTCCATAAGGACTGCTGTCTGAATTGTCATGTGCAGCGACCCCGTGATCCGGGCTCCTTTTAAAGGCTTTTCCGAAGAGTATTTCTTCCTTATAGCCAGAAGTCCGGGCATCTCTTTTTCCGCTATTTCTATCCCCTTTCTGCCAGATTCAGCAAGCGAGATATCCTTAATCTTATATTGCATTTTCTTTTCTGTAACTAATTCCATTTGTATACTATAATTAAGAACGCAAAGGTAATAAAAATCTACATTTGTTTATTTAAGCAATTGCATGGCTCTCTCTTTATCTTTTTTCATTTGTCTGGCGAGTTGATCAGTATTTTCAAATTTTATTTCATCCCTTAACCTGTACCTGAATATTATTTCAATTTCTTTTCCATAAATGTCAGACTTAAAATTGAAAATATTAACTTCAATCGATCTTGATCCGGTTGTTTTATTTACCGTAGGATTCTTCCCGATGCTCAGCATTCCCGGAAGTTTCTTACTATCTGTCTGAATATCTACTGCATAAACGCCATCGCGCGGTAAAAGCTTATACTTATCATCTGGTTTTATATTTGCCGTCGGGAATCCTAATTCTCTTCCAATTTTCCTGCCTTCAATTACCTTCCCCTTTAATGAATAATTGTACCCCAGCCATTGGTTTGCCTCATCCAGCCTGCCTTTTAATAATGCTTCACGTATCAGCGATGAGCTTATTGTCTCTTCACCCGTTCTGAAGCCTTCAACCTGTTCAACTTTAAATCTCAGGGTCGATGCACATTTTACTATAGTATCATAGTTGCCCTCGCCGTGATACCCAAGATGATGATCATGACCGATAATGAGATATCTTGTTCCGATCTTATTGATAAGTATTTCTTCAATAAAATCGCAGGCTTTAATCCTGCTGAACTGTTTCGTGAATCTTATGATTACCAGGTGTTCCACACCTGCCTTTTCCATCAGGAACTTTTTTTCATCAAGGGTAGAGAGGAAGAATATCCCTTCGGTTTCTTTTTCAAGTACCAGCCTGGGGTGAGGATGAAAAGTTATAACAACCGATTCTCCTTTTACCTTTCGTGCACGTGTTACTAAAAGGTTAAGCAGTGCTCTGTGACCTGAATGCACACCGTCAAATATCCCGAGGGTGACAACAGGATTGGTGAACATAAGATTCTCATATCCCTCATGAATGATCATATAATGAAATTAGTTCTGTAAAATTAGCAAAGCGCCGGGATATGACATAAAATAATGATTTTGTTTTTGTATTTTTATCGTCAGTCATCCAACCAAATTAACATATGAGGGACACCAAATTTTACGATGATGACAGCTGGTTGAAACCATTTACCGGTATTATAGATGCCCGTATCAGTCAATGTCTTCAGAAAGAGAGTCACCTGGCAGGCAAGTCGTCACTTTCTGAATTTGCAATGGGACATTATTATTACGGACTTCATCATGCTGGTGATCATTGGATCTTCAGGGAGTGGGCCCCAAATGCCACAGATATATTTATCATCGGAACTTCCAATGGTTGGGAAGAAAAACCTGATTACAGATTAACGAGAATCAATCAGCACGGAGACTGGGAAATTACTCTTCCGCTAAATGCCCTGAATCACATGGATCTTTATAAGCTATCGATCCACTGGGAAGGAGGAAAGGGCGAAAGGATCCCCTCATATGCCAGGCGAGTTGTCCAGGATAACAGAACAAAGATTTTTTCCGCACAGGTCTGGAGCCCTGATGAACACTATAAATGGAAGATTGAGAATTTCAGCCATGAGAAGACCACAGCCGTAATTTATGAAGCTCATATCGGGATGGCAACACAGGAGGAAAGAACAGGGACATATCATGAGTTCGCCGAGAAAATTATTCCCATTATAGCCAGGGCGGGATACAATACTATCCAGCTGATGGCTATACAGGAACATCCATTCTATGGATCATTCGGATATCATGTTGCCAATTTCTTTGCTGCTTCATCCCGTTTCGGAACACCAGAGGAATTAAAAGAACTTATTGACAGGGCCCATATGGCTGGGCTCCGTGTCATAATGGACCTTGTACATTCTCATTCAGTAAAGAACACAAACGAGGGGCTTGGTCTCTTTGACGGATCTCCCGGTCAGTATTTCCATAACAACCAGCGGAGAAATCATATTGCATGGGATTCTTTGTGCTTTGACTATGGAAAGGATAACATAATCCACTTTTTGCTTTCAAATTGCCGTTACTGGCTTGAAGAGTATAAATTTGACGGATTTCGCTTTGATGGAATAACAAGCATGATCTATTATGACCATGGCCTTGGAAAGAATTTTACCGCTTATGATGAGTATTTTGATGGCGGACAGGATGTTGATGCCCTGGTCTACCTGTATCTTGCCAACAAAATGATCCATGAATTCAAACCCGGTGCGCTTACTGTAGCAGAGGAAATGAGTGGAATGCCCGGACTTGCTGCCGCTACAAGCAGAAAAGGATACGGATTTGACTACAGGCTTTCCATGGGGGTCCCCGATTTCTGGATTAAGCTTGTTAAGGATACACCCGATGAAAAATGGGATATGGGAAACCTTATGCATGAACTTACACAACACCGTCCGGAGGAAAAAATAATATCATATTGTGAATCGCATGATCAGGCTCTTGTTGGTGATAAAACACTAATCTTCAGGATGATTGATGCAGAGATGTATACAGGGATGACAAAATCGCACCATAGCTTTACCATTGACCGTGGCATAGCCCTGCATAAAATGATACGTCTTATTACATTCAGTACATCAGCGGGCGGATATCTTAATTTCATGGGAAATGAGTTTGGCCATCCGGAATGGATTGATTTCCCCCGAGAGGGAAATAACTGGAGCTATAAATATGCCAGGAGGCAATGGGATCTTCTTGAAAATAAAGATCTTAAATACTATTATCTTGCCAATTTCGACAAAGAGATGGTGAATCTCCATAACAATTTTAATATACTCGATATCCCATATATTGGCAGGATATATGAGAATAATCACGATAAGGTTATTGCTTATTCCAGGGGTGACCTGCTGTTTGTTTTTAACTTCAATCCCACAATATCTTTCACAGATTACGGTATTCCTGATAAAGGCAGGTATAAGATCATGCTTGATTCTGATGATCCCGTATTCGGCGGGTTTGACCGTATAGACAGAACAGCTATATATACTTCTATTATAAAAGCAGAAAGGCCGACACTCAATGTACCTTTCTACCTGTATCTTTATCTGCCTTCCCGGACAGCGCTTGTCTTTAAGAAAAAACCTATAAGGAGAGCTACTGATATTTAGTCAATCCACCTGAGCAGGTAGAAATCCTGCTTGTGGGGTAGATCTTTATGTTTAGGATAAATGCGTATGCCATAGAAGAATGTACCCGCCTTTTCAGGGACAAGACTTGCCCTGTAAAAGCATTTACCGTTCTTGCAGCTTATCATTTCAAAATCCTGGCTGGCAACAAATTCATGTTCGCCCTGTTTGGTCATGTGGGTAATTATAAATTCCACCCCAACATTTTCTTTAGGTATCTTCTTGACATTGAGTGCAATCTCAGCTTTATAGTCATGGCCTGAGTGATATACATTTTCCTCCGGCTTTTCAAAGCTATAATTCAGAACCTCAATATTATCCCATTCATCAATCATTGTTTTCTTCCACGCTGCAAGTTCTTTTGCCTTTTCAAAATTATTTTCCGTGAGGTATTTGCTTCGTGTGAACAGTTTGGAATAATATTTATCATGGTAATCATCCAGTTGTCTCTTCATAGTGAATTCGGGGGCAATTTTCACCATTGTATTTTTAATATGGCTTATCCACTCAACTGGAACTCCATTGTCGTCAAATGAGTAATATGCCGGAACTATTTCATATTCAAGCATATTATAGATTGTCTCAGCATCAATATCATCCTGAAGGTCCTGGTTGTCAAAGGTTCTCTTTTTGGGAAGTGCCCAGCCTGCAAATGCCCTGTAGCCTTCAACCCACCATCCGTCGAGAACGCTGAAATGGATTGTCCCGTTCATCACTCCCTTTTCACCGCTTGTTCCCGAAGCCTCTAAAGGTCTCGTCGGTGTATTCAGCCATATATCGACACCCCTGACAAGAAATTTTGCCATCTCAATATCATAGTTTTCAAGGAATATAACCTTTCCTGCAAACTGGGGCATCTGGGATACTTCAAATATCCTTTTAATAAGATCCTTACCCCCGCCGTCATGCGGATGGGCTTTACCTGCATATATAAACTGAACCGGTTTATCCGGATTATTCACAATACGGTCAAGTCTGTCGAGATCTCTGAACAGGAGAGATGCTCTTTTATATGTTGCAAAACGTCTTGCAAAACCTATTGTCAGTGCTTTCTCATCAAGATGACTGCTGATATTAAGCAAAGTACGGGGACTCACATGTTTTTCCATCATGTTTGTCTGAAGCCGTTTGCGGATGTTTGAGAATAGATTCTTCTTAAGACCTTTTTTGATCTCATAAATTCTTTTATCGTCGATAGTATAAAGCTTTTCCCAGAGAGATCTGTCGGTCTGGTCAAAATTTATACTTCCTGTAAGCTCCTTATACACCTCTTTCCATTCCGATGCTGTCCATGTAGGATGGTGAACTCCATTGGTCACATATCCTATAAAAAGCTCTTCCCTCAGATAGCCTGGCCACAACTTGTTGAACATTCCCTGGCTCACCTCTCCGTGAAGCTTACTTACGCCGTTAACCTCCTGCGACATCCGTGTTGCCAGGTAGCTCATATTGAATTTTCTGTCGGTATCGTCTTCGCATCTGCCGAGAGCCATCAGCTCTTCCCAGGAGATATTCAACCTGCTGTGGTAATGAGATATATATTTTCTGAGCAGGTCTTCGTCAAAGGCATCATGACCGGCGGGAACAGGTGTGTGAGTGGTAAAGAGTGTGGAGGCTCTTACAGCTTCAAGGGCCTCTTTGAATGTAAGATGATGCTCCTCGATCATCGTCCTGAGCCTTTCAAAGCTTACAAAAGCTGAATGGCCTTCATTGCTGTGAAATACATCAGGTTTTATTCCCATGGCAACCAGGGCTCTCATCCCTCCTATTCCAAGAATAAGTTCCTGCCGCAGCCTGTTCTCATTATCACCTCCATACAGATGATGCGTAACGGTCCTGTCTTCGGGTGTGTTTTCTTCATTATCGGTGTCGAGAAGTATAAGCCGGACTTTGCCGACCATTGCTTCCCATACACGCATTTTTACTGTTCGCCCGGGCCATACCATGCTCACATACAGGTTATTCCCATCCTCGTCTTTTACCAGATTGATAGGAAGCCTTGAAAATTCTTCTGCTTCATATACTGCAAGCTGCTCTCCTTTAGGTCCCAGTTTCTGCTTAAAATAACCGAACCTGTACAATAATCCTATTCCTATAATATTGATATTAGAATCGCTTGCTTCCTTGAGATAATCACCTGCAAGAAGACCAAGTCCTCCGGAATATATTTTCAGGCAGGGATGTATTCCAAATTCCATGCTGAAATAGGCTATACAGGGTTTTTCAGGATCGCGCGGGCGGTTCATGTATTCCCTGAATTCCTTATCCACCTTATCGAGGTCAGCTACAAACTCTTCATCATCCTCAAGAACCAGAAGTCTTTTATAATCAATCTTCTCGAGAAGAAGCTTCGGATTATGCTTTATATCTTCCCACAAGGAGGGATCCATTCTTTTAAATAACTGTTCGGCATCACTGTTCCAGGACCACCATAGATTATTTGCCAGAGCATTAAGAGATGCCAGTTTTTCAGGAACGTCGCTCTGAACATAGATATCTTTCCACACCGGAACCTGGTGAGGTTTTCGAACAGGTATCCCCGGAGCCTCGATAAACTGAGCAAATTCTCTTGGTTCCTCTCTTCTTGGAGTGCTGTGTTCAAGAGCAATTTCATATGCCTTGAAATAATACTCTACAAGACTGTCCCACATAGCAATTCTTGATATCTCATGGGCTTTTGCCCTTGCCTCCTGCACCTCTGCCTCAGAAAGACCCATGAACATGGATATGAAATCCTTTATATCTGATATGACCTTGTTTTCATTGTTGTCCGTTCTTTCGATCAGGGCGATGCCATTACCCGGTTCTTTAAAATATTCTTTTACCCAGAGTCCGAAGCCCGATAATAGAGTTGTAACAGTAGGAATTGAGAACATCAGGCTTTCAAGGGGTGTATATCCCCATGGTTCATAATATGATGGAAATACTGACAGATCGAAGCCGATCAGGAGATCATAATATGGCAAATTGAATATGCCGTCATTTCCATTAAGGTAAGAAGGCGCAAAGATTATCTTGACTTTCGATTTCTGATCATTACTCAGATTATTGGTTTGAATTCGCTGCAGCACCGGATCTGTACCAGGATAGTGCAGACTGTGAGTGAGATATCTGTCTCCCCCGTTTGCAGGTCCGTTATTGTAGAGAATATCAACCAGATCCTGGCGCGGCCCTTTATGGTATGCAGGCATCAGGATAAATGAAACACACTCCTTGTCAAGATTCTCATTCTTATTGAGCTGGCCAAGAGAATCAATAAAAATATCAACTCCTTTGTTTCTGAATTCATACCTGCCGCTGTTTACAACAAACACACAATTATCAGAAAGCTCGTAACCAAGAATAGCTTCTGCAACACTTTTTAGTTTTGATCTTGCGGCATTTCTTTTCTCATCAAAAATATCACTTGCCGGCACAAATGAATCTTCAAAACCATTAGGAGTGACAATATCAACTTCTTTGCCCAGGAAATGGCTGCACTCTCTCGATGTTATTTCGCTGACTGTAGTAAAGACATCTGCTACTGAAGCGGTTAATTTTTCAAGTGATTGTTTTGCAACAATGTTGAATTCACGGGCTATCTGTGCGGGATTATATCCCTTCATCTTCCCGTATAGTGGCCGGTTATTACCGGCAATACATCTGCCAAGGACTGTTGCATGAGATGTAAAAGAGGTGGCAATCCAGGGTACCTGCTTTTCAAGATATAAAATCCCCGCACCGGTCATCCACTCATGGAACTGGGCAACAATATTATTATAGTCAGGATAAAAAGTAGTAAAACTCTCTATAAGCTTACCTGCAGCATATCCGAAAAGGGCAGGTTCAACATAATCCCACTGACCTGAAATACTGTCAAGCTTGTAGGTTTCCCAGAATTGGGCAAATATCTCATTTTGCTGCCCGAAATAGGGAGTGAAATCAATGAGGAAAACAACAGGTTTGCCGGCAATATTCCATCTTCCAATTTTGACCCTTAATCCTTCAGATTCTGCTCTTCCTCTCCATTCGGCATACAATGATTCATCTGGTATGAATTCCGGATTTTTGATCTCCTCTCTCCACACATCGGGGCCAATAAGCACATAGTTATCACCGATTTCGTCAACAATATTAAGGGCTTTTGTTGAGATGACAGTATGTATGCCTCCTACCTTGTTGCATACTTCCCAACTGGTTTCGAAAATAAAATCGACCTTCATGGTAAGTGTTTCTTTATATGGGATTTAGTTATTTGGTTTTTTTTGTTCCACTACCGGTTTTTTTCGATGTGGTTTTCTTCGCAACTGTTTTCCGGGTAACAGGTTTCTTTTTAGTTTCCTTAGCCGGTGAGCTCTTTTTAGCCGGGGTCTTCTTTTTTACTGTTGTTTTTCGTTTTGCAGTTACTGATGATCTTTTTACCGCACCATTTTTTTTGTTCGACTCTGACAGCAGTTCATGGGCCAGTTCCTGTAAAGAGGTTTTTGGTTCTTTTTTTACGGCTGAAGGTCGGCCGGATTTTGTTTTTGGAGTTCGTTTAGTCAGTTTTTCAATTTCAGCTGATTTCTGTTCAATGATTTTCTCCTTTTCCACCAGCAATGCTTCAAGTTTTGAGAGTTGTTCCTTATCATCTACTGCAGGAAGGCTTCTGTTAATCCTTATCTCAAAATCGCTCAGCACGTTCATGTAATTCATAAATGCATCATACGGCGTCTCATATGGATTGAAATATGCATGAACGGTGCCATCCGAAAAGAACTTTGTTGCCATATAATAAAAGTGGTCGCTGGACTGAAGGTATTCAAAGTCCTTTGCCAGCTGTTCATTGTTATTGCACATCTTTACCTTTTCAGATAATTCATACAGTTTATCGAGAGCGGCTACCTGTAGTTCATTACCCAGCCATGCAGTTATATCACGTTCTTCATCGGCCCATGAGATGGGGGAAGGAACACTTATGGCAGAAACAGGCTGTAATGTATCAGCAATCTCTGTCGGGGTCATAAACTTAAATGGGGTTTTTTTAAGTATTGCTCCCGGGAGATGGAGAAGAAAATCAAATATCCCTGTCTCCTTCCAGTTATGTTCTCCGAACGTCTCATAATCGATAAAAATATTTATCAGCTCACTCTTTGATGCAAGTTTACTAATCCACGAAGCATATTTTTCTGCTGTCAGAGGCCATGCACTCCAGTTTTTATTTGAGAATCTGAAAGCTATATCATCACTCAATACGAAGTTCCTTAAGAGCACCTTTAATCGTGGATTTATTGAGTTACAGTACAGATAATTAGGGCTTTTCCAACCCAGCACATGCTTGGCGCCTTCTGTAAGCATCGACTTGAAGCCCATATCAGCAACCCATGAACCGATCTGATCAGAATAAATTAGCTCTGTATTTCTGAATGAAGTGGTCTCAACCCCCAGGTATGTTTTCATCATCTCCCTGTGGATCTTTACCTGCTCTTCAAACTGAGCCCTGTCTTTCAGTGAGGCCAGTGAATGGGAATCTGTTTCGGCAAGAAATTCCACCATCCCGGTTTCAGCAAGCTCCTTGAAAGAATCAAGAACTTCAGGGGCATATAACCTGAACTGGTTTATTACTATTCCCGAAAGGGAAAAGGTCACCTTAAACTTCCCTTTGTATTTCTGTATGAGGTCCATAATAATCTTATTGGCCGGGAGATAACATTTCCCTGCGACTTTTCTCATTATCGACTCATTCGAGTAATCATCATAATAATAATGATCGTGGCCAAGGTCAAAGAACCTGTAGCGTTTAAGCCGGAAAGGTTGATGAACCTGAAAGTATAAACATATTGCTTTTTTACCTGCTGCGCTCATATCTTAATACTATTTATTCCAAATCACTCTTTCATAAATATCCTTAACATGTTTAGCTGAGTTATCCCATTTAAGCCTGATAACTTCCTCCTTGCCGTTTCTGATGAACATATGCGCCAGTGCAGGATAGTTAAGAATACCATAGATAGCGTCAGCCATTGCATCTATATCCCAGAAGTCGGTTTTAACTGCATGTGTAAGTATTTCAGCCACTCCCGATTGTTTACTGATTATTACAGGGACATTTGATTGCATAGCCTCCAGGGGGGATATTCCAAATGGCTCTGACACCGAGGGCATAATATATACGTCGCTCAGAGCCAACATTGTAAATACATCTCTTCCATGCAGAAATCCCGTAAAATGAAAACGGTCAGTTATTTTCAGCGATGCTGCTCTTCTCATCATCCTGTCCATCATATCTCCCGAACCGGCCATCACAAATCTCACATTATTCATCACCCTGAGAACTTTATAGGCAGCTTCGATGAAGTATTCCGGCCCTTTCTGAAGTGTAATCCTCCCAAGGAATGTAACCACCTTATCATCGAAACCTTTTTTCACCACAATGTCGTCGGAGATATAAACAGGTTCTACAGCATTATATACGGTTTCCACCTTATCAGGGGGAATGTTATATTTATTAATTACAACATCACGGGTGAGGTTACTTACCGTGATTATTTTGGATGCGGCATCCATACCGTTTTTTTCAATGCGGTACACATCCGGATTGACACTACCGCCACTTCTGTCAAAATCTGTGGCATGAACATGTATTATGAGAGGTTTTCCTGAAACTTTCATTGCTGCTATCCCTGCAGGATATGCAAGCCAGTCGTGAGCATGTATGATGTCAAATTCGTTTTCTTCAGCTATTACTGAAGCTACTATTGAATATTTATAGATCTCATCCAGCAGATTACGGTCGTATCGTCCTGAGAAATCGATCATTCCCTTGTTGTTTGTCTGTACAAAGAGCCTGTGTTCGCTTACTTCTGATTTAACGATTTTCCAGAAATCTTCAGGATTTATATATGGGACAATTTTTGAAGATACCTCTATCTTTTCAACAGGTCTTCTGGTTCCTTTGTAAAAAATCTGTTTGTAAGCAACCGGCACTTTATTTGCGCCTATCAGGCGCATAATACCCTGCTCCTCATCTCCCCATGCCTTAGGAACAACAAAGATGACCTCCAGGTTGTCGAGCGTGGACATTCCTTTCGTTAATCCAAAGCTTGCTGTACCCAGACCGCCTGAAATATGCGGCGGAAACTCCCACCCAAACATTAACACGCGCATCTTCTTCTTCTGTTAAAGATTTGAATATTTACTCTCAAGAAGATCAATAATCCTTAACACCTCACCTATGCTCCATGCCTGTGAAATTGCTCCCCGCGGTGCATGCGGCGGATCACCGTCATGTATTTCTGACAGAGTGCTTACCCCATGTTCCGCCATCACCTCTTCAAATCCGTAGATCAGGTTCTCAACCTTCTGAACACCCTGGGTGCCATACACCCTAAGCCAACCTTCACAGAAAGGACCTAAAAGCCATGGCCAGACTGTTCCCTGGTGATATGCCTTATCTCTTTCTTCCTGATTGCCGCAGTAGGTTCCTTTATACAACTTGTTAGCCGGAGACAAAGACCTTAAACCTCTCGGCGTAACAAGCTCTTTATCTGCTACATCCAAAACCATTTTCATCTGTTCCTTATCAAGCATGGAGTAAGGTAGGGATACTGCAATAACCATGTTTGGCCTGACAAAGAAGTTGCTGCCCTCTTCATCATTAACATAATCGGCCAGACAACCTTTTTTTTCATCCCAGAATATCTCAAGAAATGATTGTTTGATCAGCCCGGGTAAATATTCAAACTCTTTTATGAAATTTTTATCCTTTTCAACTTTTGCCATTTCAAGGGTGAAGCATATAGCATTATACCATAATGCATTTATCTCTACTGCAAAGCCTATTCTCTGTGTTACCGGAACACCATTGACAACAGCATCCATCCATGTAAGAGCTTTCCCGGGAGCATCAGCATAAACAAGGCCGTTTTCACGTACATGGATGTTAAAAGCAGTACCGTTCTTATAGGCCTCCAGCACAGATTTGGCAGCTGTACCGTAACGTTCGCAACAATCAGATCCACCATTCAGGACATATTGCTGAAGTGCCCAGAAAAACCAAAGAGGGGCATCAACTGAATTGAATGCATAATCCCCGGCTGACCCCATATTGGGGAAGAGTCCGTTTTTCATTCTTTTTACCTGAGTGTCAAGAACATCTCTGTATAATGTAAGCTTTTGACGTGCCAGTGCAATACCGGGAAGGGATATAAATGTATCTCTGCCCCATGCTCCAAACCATGGGTATCCTGCTATAATGAGTGTGTCTTCGCCCCGCTTTTCAACGAATTGCCGAGCAGCATTTCTCAGGCAGTTAATAAAACAATCACGCGGAATCTTACCGGCAACCGTTTTAGTGAATTTTGCCTTCAATCCGGAGGGCTTTTCTTCGCGCGTTGAAGCAGAAAATACTATACTGTCTCCCTTTTTTACATCCAGCTCAAAAAATCCGGGAGTAAAAAGATCTTCTGAATAATCATACCCTCTTTTTTGTTCTTCAATATATTCCACTCCAATATACCAGTCAGGTACAGGTATAAATTCGACCGGTGAGAAAAATTGCATATGCAGCCAGGGGAAACCTTCATACATTTTTGATTTTATCCCGTTTTTAATGGGTTCTGATTTTGTATTAGCTGCAAGGTTTGCATGCGTAAGCTCGTGAATGCCCCGGAACGCAAGTAATGGCCTGATTTGCAGCTTCATTGGCTCTGTAGCTTCAAGAATTGTGTATCTTACCAGTAACTGTTCCTCATAATGTACCAGGAGCCTTTCAACCTTAAGCAAAACACCTCCAACCCTGAATATTCTGATCGGTATGATATCTGTTTCAAAATCCTCTACATATTTATGCCCTTTGGGACTGAAATAATCACCCTTATATTTTCTGATCCCGATATTGAAGCTTTTATCGTGATTGACAACTGTCACGTCGAGAGAAGAGAGCAGAACATGCCTGCCTCCGCCAAGTTCATCAACAGGGCAAACGAGTAATCCGTGATACTTGCGGGTATTGCACTCTACAATCGTTGTTGATGCATAGGAGCCTGCCCTGTTGGTTCTTATTATTTCCCGGCCAAGAGAGTATTCAAGATTAACTATCTGGCCTTTATCAAACATAATGTAGCTCATACAATACCCGTGTTACAGTAAATAAAAAGTCTTTTAAGTTAAATATATAATATTTAACATTGCAAACCTATCTAATAGGTTAATATTTTAAAATTTTACCCCGTTCCGCGGGAACAAAAAAAGAATAACTTTGCAATTCAATAATTTTTAATAATTATCAATTAATAGTTCATTTAATGAATAAGAAACTATTATGGTTCTTAATTGCCGGTCTGGCAATTTCAGGCTGCAAAAATAATATAAATGAAATAAATGGCAAATTAATAGATGCATCAAAAGATGAATATATTTTTCTTGATGAACTCAAAGGAAATGAGCTTATTACTGTTGATTCTGTTCGCGTTTCCGAGGATGGTTCATTTTCTTTTACGAGGAAAATAGGATCCCCCTCCTTTTATTTAATAAAAATAGATAATTCTAATTTTCTTACCCTTCTGCTTGAACCCGGCGAGAAGATTAATCTTACATCCTACAGCGATTCCCTTAATTATCCAATATCTCTTTCAGGTTCAGAAGGCAGTGAACTCCTGGCTTCCTATAATCTGGTGCTTCGGAATACCATCCGGAAACTTACAACACTGCGGGATATTTACATTCAGAACCTCGATACACCTGAGCTTCCACTTGTAATGGAAAGGCTCGACAGTATGGCACAGTCATACATGGACGAAATTAATCTGTATACCAGGTACTTTATTGATGCAAATATTAACTCCCTTGCCAGTCTTGTTTCATTATACCAGCAGGTAGCACCGGGCGAATATGTGCTCCATCCGCAGGAAGATCTTGATTATTTCATAAAGGTTGACTCATCCCTTTCACAGTTATATCCTGATTATGAGCCTGTTAAATCACTCCACGAGCAAGTCGGAGAATTAATTTCGGTCGCGGCTGAACAGGATCCTGTTTCACAAATACCACTGGGTATGAAAAAAGCACCTGAAATTGCTTTGCCTAATCCGGAGGGGGACACCATAAAGCTCTCCTCAACGAGAGGATCAATAGTCCTTATTGATATCTGGGCAGCCTGGTGCGGACCCTGCAGAAGAGAGAATCCCAACCTTGTCAGATTATATGATCTTTACCATGACAAAGGATTCCAGATCT
>Ga0114918_10000305_pt1 | contig 41657 bp, 32 predicted proteins | sample LantaG_FD_87015 | JGI IMG/M metagenome (GOLD analysis project Ga0114918, IMG submission 87015) | Deep subsurface microbial communities from Baltic Sea to uncover new lineages of life (NeLLi) - Landsort_02402 metaG | ecosystem: Environmental > Aquatic > Marine > Oceanic > Sediment | place...
GAGAGAGAGAGAGAGAGAGAGAGAGAGAGAGTAGAGAAAGAGAGAGAGAAAGAAAACTGGAAGAGAAAGAGAGAGAGAGAGAGAGTAGAGAAAGAGAGAGAGAAAGAAAACTGAAAGAGAAAGAGAGAGAGAGAGTAGAGAAAGAGAGAGAGAAAGAAAACTGGAAGAGAAAGAGAGAGAGAGAGAGTAGAGAAAGAGAGAGAAAGAAAGAGAAAGAAAAAGGGAGAAAGAGAAAGAGAGAGTTTTTCTGTTTTTTTCATGTTAATTTTTTTCCCTTTCAAATTCAGACGACCGAAAAAAAAGAAAAAAAAGTCCTCCTTTTCCTCCACCTCCCTTCAAACTGCCACCCCGGCCTCCCTGGCGAGCCTGACCAGCGTGCCGTCCTTGGCGGCCCGCGCGGTGTCGTCGCCACCCCCCAGGAACTTGCCCCCAATAAAGACGCGAGGCACGGTCGTCGCTCCGGTGATCTTCCCCAAGACCGCTTGGATCTCGTTGCCGTCGCCGCGCTCGTCGAGCTCCCAGATGGTGGTCGCCGCGATCCCCGACTGGCCCAGGGCCGAGCGGAGGGCGTCCTTGGCCTTGGCGCAGTAGGGGCAGTAGGACTTTGAGAAGACTGGTTGGGGGGGGGGAGGTGGAGGTTTTGGAGAGAGGTTTTGGAGCGATGAGGAGGTCGAGGTTGAGAGAGAGAGAAAACCGAAAAGAACAATGCTCTCTCTCTCTCTCTCTCTCTTCCCTCAGTTCACGCTTTTTCTTACCCATGATTTTGTTGCCGGCGATCGTGGCTTCCACCAGGGCTTGCGCCATCGTTGATTCGGGGGGGAGGAAAGAGTAGGTCGGGGGGGGAAGAGGGTGAGGAAGAGAGAGAGAGAAGGTTTTGATGGATTGATCGACAAGAAAAAGAAGGAGAAAAAAAGAGTGAACTTCTGAAGTTCAGGACCAGGAGACTCAGAATTCTTTTTTTTCTTTTTTTTTTCTTCTCTCTCGTAGAGGCTTTTGCTGCCCCCCCGGCCGGCAGCAAAAGCAGCGAGATGGCGCAGCCGAACGACGGCGATGCGCCGTCGCCTCTCGCGGGGCTCGCCGGGGGCGCCGAGAAGGCCGACGCCGACACGAGCCTCATGCCGCCTCCGCCGCCGAGGACGAAGATGCCACCATCGTCGTCGTTGTTGTCGTCAAAGCCATTGCCTCTGCAGAACACTCTCAACCCTTTGATGGTCGGCGCCACCGTCGTGTCCGCTTCGGGACCGTCACAGAAGCTCCACAACGTGCGTTGGAAAGGCAAAGTGGGGGTGGCAAAGAGAGGGAAGAGGGAGCTTCTTCTCACCTAGATCGAAGAAAAAAAGGGGAAAAAACCGAAAACGAAAACGAAACAACAGGGCGACTCCACCTCCACCTCCACCTCCACGTCGACCTCAACCACGAGTTCTCTTCATTCGGCGAAACAGCAGCAGCAACCGCCACCTCCGTTGGCCAAGCGAAGCCGCAGGGGAAAGATCCCCCTGGAGAAGGGCTACTCGCAGATGGAGTGGCTTCGGAGCTGCAGGGAGCGGCACGGTAAATAGAGAAAGAGTTTTTTTTTCTTTTTTGGAAAAGATTTTCGAGTTCTTTCTTTCTCTCTGATAATCGCGCAAACAGAAAAACCCGCGCTCACCTCTTCCTCTTCCTCTTCCTCTTCCTCTTCCACTACAAAACAAAAAACAGTCCCGCCACCGCGAGAGATCACCTCGCGAGAGCTCGCGGCCCATTCGACCGCCGGCGACTGCTGGACGGCGCTCCGAGGGAAAGTGTACGATCTGACACCCTATCTGAAATTCCACCCGGGAGGGACGCCGCTGCTGGTCGCCGTGGGCGGCAAGGACGCCACGAGGGTCTTCGACGCCTACCACGCGTGGGTGAACGCCGGGGCGCTGCTGGCGAGCTGTTTGGTCGGGAAGCTGGTCGAAGGAGAAGGAGGAGGAGGAGGAGGGGGAGGAGGAGGGAAGGCGGAAGAGGCGACGGTCGCGGGGGTCGAGGCAGCGGCCGACGCGGCAGAGGCAGAGTTTCTCGCTGCGAAGGCCGCCGCCGCTGCTGCTGCTGCAGTAGCTGCTGCTAGTAATGCTCCTGCTGCCGCTGGTAACTCTGGCTGACGAAGAGAGAGAAAGGGGCGATTCGATTCGAAAATGTAAAAAACAACAGCACCAACATAACTGAAATTCGATAAAAAAATCCATTTTTTTACAAGCGGCTTGTTCGTCAGTACTCAATTCTCTTCTCTCTATCTCAATTATTCTCCTCTACTACCTCCTGGGCGTCAGCACCACGGCCACTAGCAGCAGCAGCACCGCCACGACGCTGTACCTGACCGCGGCCACCACCAGCGCCGCCGACACGGCCGCTATCCGGAAGAGCACGCCCCCCAGAGACGCGGCGAGCAGCAAGGCCAGGCTGACGGCAAGGACGTTCTGGGCCACGAGCTCGGGGCTGCCGTCGTCCTCGTAGAGCGCGTCGACGAGCTGGCCGTTGGAGAGGGACTGGGTGTTCCACTCGGAGGCGGCGGAGGAGGTCGAGGAGGTCGAGGTTTTCTTCTTCTTCGAGTTTTTCTTGTCGCCGTCGCCATCGCCGCCGTCGTCTCCGTTTCCACCCCCACCTCCGCTCCCTCCTGCCCCCACGGAAGAGACCGCCCACCCTTCATACGCCGCCTCTGCCATCGGGTCGCTGCCGCTGCGACGCGGCGGGGACTGCGGGGGCGAGCCGGAGGAGGGAGAGGGAGAGGGAGACGAGGGAGACGGAGGGCTGTTGTCATCGCGGGCGGAGACGTCGAATGCGTTTTTCCTTCTTCTTCGTCGTCGCGAGCTCGAGGGAAGCTCGCCGAGGAAAGGGCGATGAGGGGCAGCAGTAGGAGGAGGGAACGAGGGACCGCTCCGCTTGCCGCTCGTCGACGCCGCCGACGCCGCCGCGAGGGAGCAGCAGCGCGAGGAGAGGGAGACCATTGAAGAGGCCATTCTTTTTCCGTTTCTCGAAAAAGTGAGTTTCGCTCGCTCTTCACTTTTCGCCTTTCGCTCGAAGCTCTCGTTCTCTCCGAAGCAAAAGAAGAAGCGAGAAAGCGGACGTCGCCTGTTCTTTCTTTTCTTCGTTCGTCCACTCATCATGGTCGTCCTCGCGTGCAGCATCGTCTCGAAGACCGGGAAAGGTAAAGAAAAACCGTTGGACGAGGGGCGAAGAGGAAGCAGGAGAAGAAAACGATGAGAGGCATCATCGATGGGCGCAATGAATTTCAATCGTTGCCTCTCCTCCTCCTCCTCCTCCTCTTGCTTCTCTCTCTCGCGCTCACGGCCCTCGCTCTCTCTCTCTTTCTACGCATCCACCTGTTAAAAACAATCACACACTCAATCACACATTCCAGCCCTGGTCTCCCGCCAGTTCGTCGAGATGACGCGCGTGCGCATCGAGGGCCTGCTCGCGGCGTTCCCCAAGCTCGTCGCCGGCGTCGCCTCGACCGGTGGAGGGAGGCAGCACACCTACGTCGAGACGGACACGGTCCGGTACCTGTACCAGCCGCTCGAGGTAAGAGAGAAGACGAAGAAGAAGAGGATGAGAAGAAGGGGATATGTGGAATCGGAGAGAGAAAAAGAGAAAGAGAGATGAAAGGGATGGAAGGAGCAGGAAAGCATTGAACCTCTTTTCGATCGATCGATCGATCGATCGCGCGTCGTCGCTCTCTCTCGACCCCCTTCTTCTTCTTCTCAACCTTCTCCCACCACCACCACCACCACTCCCAACCAACCAAAACAGTCGATGTACCTCCTCGTCATCACCAACAAGTCCTCCAACATCCTCGAGGACCTCGACACGCTGCGGCTTTTGGCAAAACTCGTCCCTGACTACGTCCACCCGATCGACGACGACGGCGTCGCAGCCGCGGCGTTCGACCTGCTCTTTGCGTTCGACGAGGCCGTGACCCTGGGCCACCGCGAGGCGGTCACTCCCGCCCAGGTCCGCGCCGCCTGCGAGATGGAGTCGCACGAGGAGAGGCTGCACAAGATGGTGATCGAGAGTAAAGTCGCCGACACGCGGGACCTGATGAAGAGGAAGGCGGCCGAGATCGAGCGGGCTAGGCTCGAGCAGAGGGTCGCAGGAGGAGGAGGAGGTCAAGGAGGAGGGGGTCAGGGAGGTATGATGATGCCTCCGACGCCGCAGATGGGCGGGGGAGGCGGCAGCGGGTCGTACGGGGGAGGTCAGGGGGGCTTCGGCGCCGGGGGCGGGGGCTTTGCCGCGGCTCCGGACGTTGGGGGCTTTGGCGGCGGCGGCGCTCAACCTCAGTCGCGCGGCGCGGGAGCAGGAGCTGCTGCCGCTGGAGGCGCCGGCAGGGGCCCGAAAAAGGGCCTGCGCCTCGGGGCAGCTGCTGCTGCCGCCTCCGTATCGTCTGCGGGCGGCGCCTCCGGTCCCCGTGGGGGAGGAGCAGGAGGAGGCAACAGGCTCGCGGCGTCGCTGCGCGCCGAGGGCGAGGAGATTGCCGAGGACGAAGCGCCCGCTGCCGGAGGAGGAGCTTCCTCTTCGCACGCTGCCGGAGGAGCTTCTTCCTCTTCCCACCACCACGACGGCGGCGCCTTCCCGGCCCCTGCCTCGGGAGAGCCCCTCACCGTCGCCCTCGACGAGCGCGTCTCGGCCTCCCTCTCCCGCGACGGCGGGCTCGAGGCACCTTTGGAAATCCAGGGAACCCTCTCGCTCGCGGTCCACGACGAGGCCGCCGCGCGCGTCGTGCTTTCCGTGGATGCCTCGACCTCGGAGTCTTCGGAAAACCCCCTCCAGTGGCAGTTCAAGACGCACCCTAACATCGACAAGGCGGCCTACGCCTCCTCGGGCCAGCTCCGCCTCAAGGACTCGGGTCGCCCCTTCCCCCGCGGGACCCCACTTGGTGTTTTGAAGTGGAGGGCGCAGTCGTCGGACGAGAGCGCTTTGCCGATTACGATCAACTGCTGGCTGTCGGTGTCCGGGGCGGAGACATTTGTGAATATCGAGTACGAGTGCGGGGCCTCTGCCTCGCACTTCGACCTCCGCGACCTGACGGTCTCGATCCCTGCCCCGGGGCCTCCTGCCTCCGTGCCTTCGCTCGATGGCGAGTGGAGGTACGACGCCAGGAACCGCGCGCTGCTCTGGACGGTCGAGCTCGTCGACGACGACAACAGGTCTGGCTCGGCCGAGTTCGTCTTCCCGGCCGCGTCTGCCCCTCCCGGGTCTTTCTTCCCCGTGGACGTGTCGTTCAGGGTCGAGGGGAACACGCTGTGCCCGCTGAAAGTGGTCGGGGTCGAGGCCGTGGATGACGGCGCGCCGGTGAAGCACGGGCTGCGCGCGTCGCTGGTCGCCGAGGGGTACCAGGTCGTTTGACTTTTTGGTCTTTTGATTATTTTTTTACTAGGAACTTCGACTAGTTTTTCTTTTTGTTTCGTTTCGTTTTTGGTGGGAGAGAGAGAGAGAGAGGGAGGGATTACAATATAGAGATCAAAGGGAGAGAGAGAGGGAGATCGAAAGAGAACAGAGGGGCGCGAATGGAAAGAAAAGAAAAGACAAGGGAAAGAGGAGGAGGAGGTTGCAAACGAAAAACAAGAACCACAAACAAAAAAAATCTTCTTCTCTCCTTCACTTCCCCAGCAGCGCCGCCCTGCACGCCGCGACCTCGGCCTCCAGGGCCGCCTCCCTCCTCGCCGAGGCCCTTGCCGCGGCCTTGAGGGCAGAGAAGCGCTCGACGACTTCGGGAAGGTTGACGGAAGAGGAAGAACTTGAAGTCGAAGAGGAAGTCGGAGTCGAAGAAGCGTCGCTGCTTCCGATCAGCTTTTCTTTCTTCTTCTTCTCTCCCTCTTCCAAACCACATCCAATTCCGCTCTTCCCGAGCAAGCACCCTTTCGCCCTCCTCAGCGCCGCCCTGGCGCTCGCGGCCTCGTCCCCGGCCCTCCTCGCCGCCTCCTCGGCGCTCGCCCGCGCCGCAGTCTCCTGCAGCAGCCTCCGCTGCAGCGCCTGCGCTTTCGCGACCAGCTCCGCCGCGGGAGGGTCGACGCCTCCAAGAGCCCGCCAGCGGTGGATGCTCTGTGGCGTTTCCAGGGCTTGCTCGAGGGCCGCCGAGCGTCCCCTCTCGGCCAGGAGCTTGCGCGCCAGGGAGAGGACCTCGCGCCTGAGTCCCGCCGCCGTCGCCGTCGCGGCCGCGGCCGCGGAGGCTCTCCTGTCCGCGTCGGCCAGCGTCAGCCGCAGGGACCGAGCTTGGCTTTGCGCCTTCTCGGCTTCCGAGCGAGCAGCGGCGGCCGCTTCGGAAGAGCTGGAGGCCCTGGCGTCGGCCGCGGCGGTCGCCTCTGCGGCCTTCAGGCTCCTCTCGAGCGCGGCCTCCCTCGCCGCGGCGGCGGCCGTCGCGCGGGCCTCGGAGGCACCGGCGGCCTCGACGGCGGCGGCGCGCGCCCTGTCCGCCGAGGCCACCGCGCTCTGCGACCCGCTCAGGCGGGTCGTCAGGGTTGCGATGGTGGTTTTAAGGGAGGTCACCGAGGCGACGGCGGCGTCGCGCTCTCGACTCGCCGCCGCCGCCCTGGCGCCTGCCGCCGACGCCTCGGCCGCCGCCGCGGCCAGGTCCCGCTGCAGCGCGTCTCCGGCCTCGGCCGCGGCCCTGGTCTCCCCGTGGGCGGCCTTCTCGGCCAGGCGGGCCTCCGCCGTCGCGGCCCTGGCGGCGTCGCGGGCGGCGGTGGCCGTCTCGAGCGCCGCCTGGCTCCTCTTCGCGCGAGCGTCGGCGTCGGCCGCAGCGGAGGAGGCGTCGGCGGCCGCGGCGCGGGCCGAGGCGCTCTCGAGTTTCTCTTTTTCGAGATCTCCTCGCGCCTCTCTCGCCGCGTCCAGGGCGACGTCGCGCTCCTTGATCGCTGTTTCGGTTCTCTTCTCGGCGACAGCAGAAGCAGCTCTCGCGGCGTCGGCACTCGACGCGGCCTCGGACAGGGACCTCTCGAGCTCCCTGATCTTCGCCGCGGCCTCGCTGCTCTTGAGCGAGGAGCGAGCGGCGCCTGCCTTTTCGGACGCGAGGATTCTCTCCGATGCCGCCGTCTTCCGTTCGGCAGCGGACTGAGCCTGCCTCGCCTCCAGGATCTCCTTGTTGGCTGCGTCAAGAGCGACGACCAGGGCCTCCTTGGCCTTTGTGATTTCGGCCGCAGCAGAAGCAGCAGCTTGCTCTCTCTCCCGCGCCGCAGCCGCCTCCCTCCTCGACCTCTCGGCCTCGCGCCGCGCCTCCGCCACCTCCGTGCGCAGCGAGTCTGCAGCACGCTTGAGAGACTCAGCGTCCGCCAGGGCCGACTCCTTGTCGCGTCGAGCCTCGTCTCTCTCGGAGCAGGCGGCCGCGGCGCGCGCCCTCTCTGCAGACAGCGATCTCGCCGCGGCCTCGGCGTCCCTCGCCGCCGCGGCGGCCCTCGACCCCAAGGCAGCAGAGCGGGTCTCGGCCTCCTCCAGCGATCCTTTCAGCTCCGAGGCGCGCCTCTCGGAGGCGTTGCGGGCCTCCTGCGCCGCCTGCTCGGCGCGGGTTGCCGCGGCGAGGTCCCTGCGCGCGTCGTCGCGGGAGGCCTCGGCCGCCACCGCTTTCGCGCGGAGGGCGTCTGCCGCTTCCTGGGCCGCCTCGAGCTTCTTCGCGGAGAGCTCGAGGCGGGAGGCAGCGGAGGCGGCCTCGGAGCGAGCGGCGGCGGCCTCGCGCTCTGCTGCGACGCGGGCGCGCCTTTCGCTGTCGAGGTCTTCTGCGGAGGAAGAGGAAGGAGAACGAGAAGAAGAAGACGAAGAGGAAGAAGAAAGAGAGGACGACGAAGACGGTTTTTTTTTCTCGTCTTCTTCTTCTTCTTCTTGTCCCTCCCGCGACCTCGTCGCGGCTCCCAGCACCGCCTCCAGGTTGGCGACCTCGGCCCTCAGGTTGGCCACCTCCGCCGCGGCTTGGAGCTCTTTCTCCCGGGCGGCGTCGGCGGCCTCCCACGCCCTCGAGAGCTGCTCGGAGAGCAGCCGCTCCTGGGCGGCGGCCCTGGCCGCGAGCGACGAGAGCTCGGCCGCGGCGTCCGAGGTCGAGGCGAGGTCTGGCGAAGAGGAGGAGGAGGAGGAGGAGGAGGAGGGCAGCGAGGGCGGCAGCGCGGCGGCTCCTTCTTCCGCGACGACTGCGGCGGCGGCGGTGGCGGCGGGCGCGTCCTCCTCTCGCTCCTTCCCTTTCTCTACCTCGGCCGACGCCGCGTCGGCGACGACGACAGGAATAGGATTCGGCGATTCCATCTGTTGCCGCTCTCTTTCTTCTCGAGGAGTCAAAGACGGAGGGGGTAGCGGAGGAGGAGGGAGAGTGCCGAGAAGTTTGGCGTTCGTGAGGTCAAGGTTTCTAAAAAAAGCAACAAAGTTCGTCGAAGAATAAATGAAAAAAAAAAACGCGCGACCCTTCTTCACATCACTTTGTCTCTTTCCTTCCTCCAACCCCGCTAAATGAACCGCCTCCTCCTCCGCCCGGCCGCCTCCGCCCTCCGCTCCGCCCTCCCCCGCGTCTCCCGCAGGTCCATCTCCTTCTCCCCTCGCGCGATGGGGTGAGTTTTGTTCTAGGGGGGAGGAGAACGAGTTGGGTTGTTTTTTTCTTCTTAGATCGAAGGCATCGTCACCACTGAGCATTCAAAAAACTTCGAACTCACTTTTCTCCACCTCTCTCCACACAACCATTCCCTCCAGTGTCGACATCGAGAAGATCAGCGCCGGTGACGGCTCCACCTACCCGCAGAAGGGACAGGTGCGATGATTGGTGGAGAGAGAGAGAAAGAGAGCGAGCTTTTGTTGTGTTTTTTTCTTTGACACTGTCATCATCGCATCAAAACAACTTTCGAACGATCGTGTTTGTGTTTGCGCTGTTCCAGTTGTTCGATTGTCGTTTTGAGACCTCTAGCAGTTGCGGGACGTCGCGCTGTTTGCAAAGGGGATTACTGGTCGAGGAATAGATGCCTTCTTCGCCGCCGATTCCGCCGTCGAAGATTGAGTTTTTTTTTCTTTGCAGATCAAAGGATCGAGAAGCGTCCAGTTTTTTTCCTTCTCCTTTTTCTCAACCTCTTCTCAACCTCTTCAACCTCCCTCCTTCACTCCCCTCAGACCGTCATCGTCCACTACACGGGCACGCTCACCGACGGCAAGAAGTTCGACTCCTCCCGCGACCGCGGCGAGCCCTTCCGCTTCACCCTGGGAGTCGGCCAGGTCATCAAGGGCTGGGACGAGGGCGTCGCCAAGCTCTCCAAGGGCGAGCGCGCCAAGCTGACGATCTCTCCCGACTTCGGCTACGGGGACAGGGGCGCCGCCGGGGTCATCCCGGGCGGGGCGACGCTGATCTTCGACGTCGAGCTGATCGACATCAAGTAGAGAGAGAAGAGAAGGAGTTGAAAAGAAAATGAAGAACGGAAAGAGGGAGGAGCGAGTGAGAAGGGAGAGAGTTTGGACAACTTCGGGCGCTCTCTCTTCTCCTTCTTCTCATCATCATCTTCCGCTACTTATCAAAGAAACAAAAAAATAGAATTTTCCTTTCTTGCTTGAGGCTTGCTGCCGTCGTTTGGTTTTGTTTGGAGATGTAAACACGCAAACGCGGAAGAGAGGCAAGAGAGAAAAGAATTCAAAAAAGGAAGAAGAAACGAAACACAACGAATGGCTAGTAGATTTGGAAAAAAATGCCTCCCTCGTCTCGCGTTGTGCCTCCCGCCGTTCGCGCGCTGGGCAAGCTAGCAGGCAAGAAACGCACGGCTACTACTACAGCAGCAGCAGCAACGGCACCAGAACAACCCTCCAAGGCGGCCGCGGCGAAGAAACGAAAAGCATCATCAACAGATGCTGCTCCTCCTTCGTTGAAGCTTCCTTCGTCGACCTCGACCTCGACCTCTTCCGAAAAAGAAAAAGGAAAAAAAGAAGACCTCAAGCCCCCGAAGCGAGACAGCGCGGGCCGCCTCGTCTTCCCAGACCACCCGATCTTCAGGCCGCGCTTCACCCCAAAAGAGATGATCGCGGCGGGCGTCTTCGGAGGCTGCTACTTCAACCCCCGTGGAGGTAAAAAAGGCATCCTCGGTCGCTTCGTCGACATCGACCACCGCGAGTTCCCCGCGGACTGGTTCGAGGGCGTCCCCGAGCGCCTCTACAAATCGCGACGGTACTATATTCCAACAAATAAATACGGGGTTAAAGCCGGGCAGGACCAGGCGTTCTGGGAGGAGAAGGGGTGGATCGACAACAGGGACCCTCGGGGTTGGTTCCACTGGTACTGCCGCTTCTTCTGCGGCCGGCGCATCGACGACGACGAGCGGCAGATTTCGAGGTGGAACGGCGTGGCGGGCGTGAAGGGGAGGTGGCGCCGCGCGCTGGCGAACAAGTGCGCCACGGGCGGGGTCCCCGCCGCGCGCTCGAGCGAGGTCTCTCCCGTGATCACGCAGACGCTGCTGCACTGGGCCGACGCTCTGACGGACAGGGACGTCGACGAGGCTCTGCGGAGGATGAAGTGAGGAAGAGGATAGAAGAGAGAGAGAAGAGAGAGAGAGATAAGAGAGAGAGGGAGGAAGAGGATAGAAGAGAGAGAGAGAGAAGAGAGAGAGGGAGGAAGAGAGTTTTTTTTGTTGTTGTTGTTGAAATAAATTTTTGTATTTGTATTTTGTTACAGAAAGAGCAGAAGAAAGAATGATTGCAAAATTGTTTGATTTCTAGTTCAGACAAGATAGTTTAAATACGACAGCGCAGAAGAGGGTATGAAATGAGAGGGAGTATTGCTGCCCGCGGATTTGAGGTTCTCGCGCGCGCGTCTAGGGAAAAAAAAGTAGAAATGAAAAAAAGAGAGAGCTCTCTTCAAAAAGACCTAAGCTCTCGCGTCGGCAAGGACCTCCATGTCGCCTCCTCCAGCCCTCGCGGCCTTCCTCAGCGGCGGGAGAGCGGGCGAGACGGGCGCCAGCAGCTGCTGCAGCCTGTCTGACACGCCACTGGAAGAAGAAGAGTCCTTCCTCGAGAAATCTCCTTGCATCGATTTCGACACGAGCTCGGCCGTCGCCCCCGCGGCAGCGCTCCCTTCGCCTCCCACCAGCTCCGCCAGGTCTGCGGGAGTCAGCCTCCACCGCAGCAGAGCGGCCCGGTCCGCACCCCGGGAGAAGCCCGCGGCCAGTGCGTCGAACTGCCACGCGACGCCGTCGACGAGCGCGGCCCTGGCGGCAGCGACCGCAAAGTCCCTGCGCGAGGTCGAGGCAGGCATGCCCTCTGCCTCCAAGAAGGCAGCAAAGGTTGGGCCGTCCAGAGCAGCGGCGGCCCTCACGGCGCCTACGGCGGCGGCGTCGAACTCGGCCAGGGCCTCGAGGCTGGGGATGAAGGCAGCGCCGCGGCAGAGGCGCTCGAACAAAACGTCGGGCAAGGGCAGGCACAGCGGCGCTCGGCAGGCCAGGGCCTGGGCAGCTAGCCACCCCGCCAGTCTGTACCCCTCTGCCGCCCCCGGGGAGTAGGTGAGGGAAGGGGAGAACCAGACGCGGCCTGCAGAGGGCAGGAAGACAAAGAGCGGGGGGGGCGGAGGCGGAGAGAGGTTGGAAGAGGAAGAAGAGAGTTTTTCTTCTTCTTCCTCCGAGGACGAGAGGCCGACGAGCTCTCTGCCGGCGCGGCGGAACAGCTCCCGGACAGCCGCCGCGCGAGACAGGAAGGCCCTCTCCTTGGCGCCCTCCTCGAATGTCCACGTCACGCGAATCTCGCAGGGACCGCCGCAGCTGTTGTAGCCGTTGCTGTCGCCGTCGTCGAGGACCCCCGAGGACGCGACCGCCGCGGCGACGGCGTCGAGCGCCGGCGTGCCGCTCCGGGAGCAGCCCGACTCTGCCTTGACCTCGAGGACCGGCCTGCCCGTCTTCTTGCTCCTCCTCATCGTCGAGGGGAGCTGAGAAGAGGTGGGAGCAGCGCAGCCGCAGCCGCATCCAGAAGAAGAGCAGCAGCAAGTAGAAGAGGAGGCGGCCGGGACAGGCGGGTTGGCCAGCGGCGCGTGCAGCGCCGCGAGCGTCGCCTTGGCCCTCGGGCCCAGCGCCACGGCCACGTGCCCCTGGTGCGCCCCGAGGGCTCCGAGCAGGCGCGTCCAGGCGTGCCAGGCCGCGGCCGGGTCGCTGAAGGAAGAAGGCTTTTCGCCTTCCTCGTCCCCGTCGCAGCTGCTGTCGTCTTCGTCTTCGTCGTCGTCTTCGTCCTCGTCGTCGTCGCTCTCGCCGCTCCCGCTCCCGCTTCCGCCGCCGGCGAGCGCGACGACGAGCCTGTCGGCGGAAGAGACGCGGAACAGCTCCGGCGGCACCGCGTGCCCCCCCTCTGCCGCGGCCCTGGCCAGCGCGTTCAGCACGCAGAGCATGCCGCCGACGGCCCTGGGCGCGGAGGGGGCGGGCCTCTTCCCGCCCTGCGAGGCAGCGACGGAGGCCGCGGGGACGAGCGCCGCGGCCGCGTCGAGGCGCGAGGCCCGGGTCGTCGATGAGGTCGAGGGCGATGGGTTCAGGTTGCTCGCCAGCAGCATCCCCTGGCTGCCGTTACCCACGCCCAGGATCTCATCCAGGATAGGGTTGAGCACGGCGTTGATGCCCAGCTCGAGGGCCGTGGCGCGGGCCCTGTTGGTGAGGAGGTTTTAGGGAGAGAGAGAGCGGGGGTGAGTTTTTCCTTTTCTTTCGTCCTTTCTTTCGATCCCCTTTTTTTTCGACCTCGAAGAACGCCGAAAAACCGAAAAAAATAGAAAAAAGAAACTTACTTGATCACAGGCACGTCCAAATGGCTCGTCCACTGTGAGACGTCCAGGTACCCCGGAGCGCCGTCGACCAGCCCCAGCACGCCGCCGTCGATAGGGGGCGGAGGCATCGAGAGCATCTGGGAGGGAGGGAGCGCTGCTGCCGCCTTGGAGGGAGGCTGCCGCGACGAAGAGACGACGGCGACGCTGCCGCCGTCCCTGCGCCGGCGCCGGCGACGGCTCGAGGAGGACGAAGAAGGAGAAGAAGAATTGGCGTTCGACGACGATGCCAGGCTGCTCCCTCCTGCGTCCGAGGACGAGGCTAGGAATGACAGCGACGTCTTTGGGCCTGAGAGGCACGCTCCCATGATGTTACGAGGGGGGCGAAGAGGCAGAAGGGGGGAAATCAAAGGGAAAGGGAAAAAAGCCTTGATGCGAGAGTTACGGCCTCAAGGGCGAGCAACGACCCCTTTCGATGTCGATTGATGCAAAAAAGAAGACCCCTTTTCAAAAGTCCCGTGCTCCCTCTCTACGACGAGCTCTCTCTCTCTTTCGATCGATCCCTGCTCGCAACGAGATCGAGGAGAAGCGATCGGAGAGCTGTAGCGGAGAAGCGGGAGTGCGAGAGCTTCCGCGTGAAGGTTTTGTCGACGGTGGTGTTCGATGGCTAGCAAGTCTTTCTTTCGCCGTCATCGATAGGCCGAAAGAAGAAAAAGGAGAAAGAGTGAGCGAAATTCGACTTCTCACTCGCCAAGGAAAAAACATCACTCTTTTTTGTTTCTCTTTTTCCAAAACTTCTTCCGCCTGTTCACCCCCTTTTATCTCGCCAAGCCATGCACCCTCGGCGAGGAGGAGGAGGAGCTGACGAGGGCGCAGCAGCCTCTACCTCGGGGAGGACGGCATCTTCCTCGCACAACAGAACAGCGAGCGGCGGAAGCTCAAATGCAGCAGCGTCTTCGACGGCGGCGGCGGCGACGACGATGCCCAACCCGCTCTCGAGGGGCCACTCGCTGCTCGCGGACTACCTGGACGCTGCGGGCGAGGTCCCGCTGCCGCAGTCCGAGGTGCACATGAATGCTCCCGTGCCCACGCGAGAGCACGTCGGTAAGAAAGAAAGAGAGAGACTGGCTGGGAGCGAGCGAGAGAGAGGGAATTGGAAAGGCGAACATTTGCAATGGCGGCAGCGAAGAGAGAGAAGAAAGAAAAAACGAAATCGTTTCTCTTTTTCAAGGGGCTCGGCAAGCAGCCTTTCACGGCGTCTTTTGCGATTCTCACCATCCAAGCGCCAAAAAGGGAAGTCATTCTACACTCGTCTTGAAAAGCAGCGATTTTCAAGACTTCCCACAAGGGGGAAGAGGGAGCAGATGAAGAGCGATTGGTTTCGGATGTCAATTCGCTCCTCACCTTCTCAACCTCGTCACCTCCTCCAACCTTCTTCTCTCAACCTCTCCCCTCCTTCCTCAGGCCGACTCCCGCTCTCGACCAAGCTGGCCTACGGCGCCCCGGCCCTCGCGACCACCTCGCTCACCTTCCTGGTCTCCGTCTACCTCACCGACTTTTACGTCGCTCTCGGAGCACCTCTGGCCTTTCTCAACTTCTTCACCGCCGCTGCGCGCTCGCTCGACGTTCTCACGGATCCCGTCATGGGCTGGGCCTCGGACCGCACGCGCGGCAGGTTCGGCCGCAGGCTGCCGTACACGCTGTCCGGGTGCGTGATCTACGGCGCGCTGTTCGCGGCGCTGTTCAGCCCGCCCGCGGCCGTGCTGAGCTCGGCAGAGGCGGGCCACGTCGCGCCCGGGTCGGCGGCCGCGGGGCGGGCCGTGGCTTGGTTCGCGGTGACCTACACGGCGTTCTACCTCGCGGACACGTGGTGCAACGTGCCCTACGAGGCCCTGGGACCGGAGCTGTCGGACGACTACGACGAGAGGAGCAGGGTCTTCTTTGTCGTGAAGCTGTTTAATCAGTTTGGTAAGAAGAAAAGAGTTTTTTGATTTTTGATTTTTTGGATTTTTGAAAAAAAGACTCACCTTTCTTCTTTCTTCTCTCTCTTCCCTCTCTTCCAAAAAAACCACCACCACCGCCCAGGCATGCTCATGGCCGCGGGCCTCCCCTCGGTCGCAGCCTGGGCCATAAGAGCCCACGGCGCCTCGGCGGCGATCGTCGACTGCTCCGTGCTCGCCGCCGGCGCGGCGCCGGCCCCGAGAGGAGGGGTTAGGCTCGCCCCGCCACGGTACGTCGACGGAACCTCGGGACTCTGCAAGACGGCTGCGACCTGCGCCGGCGGGTCCGGGGACTACTGCTTCTCCGACACGAGGACGGGCGTGGCCTACGAGGCCGGGATCGCGGCGGTGAGGTCCGCCTGCCGCGCCACGCTGGACGCCGCCCTGTCGGCCGCCGCCGCCGCGGCAGAGAGCGGGGAAGTCTACCCTCCGCCTCCGGGCTCCGGGTGCAGGATTCCAGGAGGTACCACCTCAGCAGAGCATCCCCTGCTGCTCGCCACGGGCTCTGCTGCCGCAGCGATGATGCACGGGGGCCCTCACGGCCACACCGCGGTGACCTGCCCCGCTGGGGTCGAAGAGTGCGTCGCCGTCACCGCCTATTCGGTCTCTTCGCTCTCGGCGCAGAGAGGCGCATACGCCGCTCTTTCGACGGCTTTCGGGCTCTACTACGTCGTCGCTGCCTGCGTGCTCGCCTGGAGGGTGAGGGAACGCCCCTTGCTGGGCGAGGCGGCCCCGAGGGTTCCGCTTGTGCCGGCGATGATGCGCGCCTTCAAGAACCGCGCCTTCCGCCCTTTGCTCGTCGCCTGGGCCCTGGAAGGTTTGGGCCTTTCTTCGCTGCTGACCATGGCTCCCTTCTTCGTGCGTTACGTTGTCGAGGCCGACGGCGCCGCAGCTGCCTCCAGAGGGCAGGCGATGGACCCGACGGCGTGCCTCGGCGGAGGCGTCATGCTGCTGCTGATCGTGGCCCTGCTCGCGTCGCCGGCCTGGCTCGCCGCTTCTCGAAAATGGGGCAAGTTCCGGGTCTGGCTCGTGGTCTCCGCCACGGCGGCCCTGTGCAATATGCTCTTTTTAGTGCCTCTGCGCGGGAGGACGAGGCTGACGATCGCCATCATGGCAATCAACGGCGTGGCGATCGGGGGCCAGTTCCTCACAAACTCCATCCTCGCCGACGTCATCGACTACGACGAGTTCCTCCACGGCGCGCGCTCCGAGGCTTCCTTTTCTGTTTTCGCCACCATCATCCCGAAATTCCTGTCGATCCCGGCCTCTGCGATCCCGCTGGCGTGCGTCAACTCGCTGGGCTTCACCCCGCCGATCGATGGCGTCTCTCAGCCGCAGGCCGCGCGCGTCCGCGGGTTCATCTCCGCCGCCTTTGTCGCCCTGCCCGTGCTCTCTGCGACCGTCTCGCTCTACTTCAAGTTCCGCTTCCCTATCCGCTCGGCCTCGATCACAGATGCCCTGCAGGCCGGGATCGCGGCCCACAACAACGGCAAGGCGGCCACGGACCCGCTGACGGGCCTGACGACGCACTTGTTGGCGCTGGGCGTCGAGGGCCGCTCGGCCGACGACGAGAGGGCGGACGTGTGGCGTTACGAGTGTTTCCCTCTCAGATTGCTCGACGACCTGCTGGAGACCGGGGACGCGGCCTCGATTGTCATGGAGATGGGCATTCATGTGGCGATCTCTGGAGCTCTCCTGGCGGGGTGCGTGGGAGGGACGGCCGCGACGGCGAGGTGGATCTCGGACGACAGGCTCTCCGTAGTCCCGGTCCTGTTCGCGATCTTCACCGGGGCCTCGCTCTGCTACGCGTGCGTGTCAGTGGCCAGGCTGAGGACCGCCACGCGACTCAACGCCGGGGACACCACAAGGCACGCTGGCTTGATCGCGAGGGTGCGGTCGGTCAAGGCCGGCGGCGGCGGCGGCGCGGGGGGAGGGGACGACGAGGCGCGGGCGACGCTGCTGCAGGAGGTGTTGACCGGAAGGGTTCTGTCAAATGGCAGGCTGTCGAGGAGGCCCTCCGGGATAGGGAGTAGTGTCGGTGGCATGCCCAGCTCACGGAGGCAGAGCAGCGGGTTTGGGAGCGCCATGTCGAGGGCGGCCAGCGGGGCCTTGCCTCACGGGATTTTGGGGGTTTCGAGGAGGACGACGGCCGCGGGGGACAAGGACAAGGTAGCAGGAGGAGCAGCAGGGGGAGCAATCGCGCTGACGAAAGTCTCCGCGACGACAACGGCGGCTGCGGCGGCTGCGGCGGCTCCGAGCAGGCTCGGCTCGACCAGCAGCACCACGCCCAGGGCGGCGGGCAGCAGGCCTGCGGGGACGCTCCCCGTCTCGGCGTTTGCGGTCTCTGCTCCTGCCCCCGTGGCGGCGGCGGCGCAACAGCAGCAACAGCAGCCGAGCCCTCCCCTCGCCATTCCCTCCGCTTCTTCTTCTTCTTCCGCTCCGCCTCTGACCCCGCCGGCAAACAACCTCCCTGCCTCCCCCACGGTGTCTGCCGCGGCCGCGGCGCTGCGGAGGCACGCCAAGGACAAGGAGGAGGAGCAGGAGGAAGGCGGGAAGAGGTAGCAAGAGCAACTTTTGTTTCTCTTTTTTTAATTTTTCCTTTTTAAAAAAACCATCATAACTTTTCCTTTCCACCCACTAACGAATTGACACATTTTTCATATGAAGAGAGAGAGAGTGCCATACTAATAACTAGCGTGCCCGATAGCAGTAGCCACCCTCTTTTTCTTTCGGCCTCTTGTTCTTCTCTCGGGGAGAAGAGAAGAGAAGGGAGGAAGGAAGAGAAAGAGTTTTGTTTTGTTGTTTTTTTAGAGAGAGAGATAGAGAGAAACCAAAAAACTTTTTGCAAAAAAAAAAGACTTGAAAACGAACTGCCTGATTCCGACTAATCGCTCCTTTTATTGCGCTTCGCCAGTGGTCGATCGAGCGCGAGTGATAGAGGCCTCTACTGACGAAGCATCCCAGGCCAAGAAACGGCGAGTGAGAAAAGGAAGAATCGAGATCCAATGCCTCCGTCAACTTCATCGCCGCCTTCTCCTCCTCATCCCAAGCGCAAGCCCCAGCTGATGAAGGACCTGGCCTCCCCGCTGGCCCAGCGCAACAACGCGTCTGTGGCCTCGTTCACGTGAGGAAGGAGAGGGAGAGCAGATGGATTGATAGAAAGAGAGAGAGAAAGAGAAGAGAAGAAGAAGAAAAAAAACGACAAAGAGCAATCGATCGGCGATCGAGATGGACCTCCTCTCAACCTCAACCTCAACCTCCTCAACCGCACTCCACCAACAGCTCCATCGCCCTCGCCCTCACCTCCGCGCTGGCCGCGGGCGTCCTGGGCGTCGAGGGCTGGTCCGGGTTTCTCTACTACCTCGCCGGACAGGCGGTCGCCGCCTCGGCCCTCTGGGCCAAGAGCGCCGGCAGGCCCGAGGCCTTCTCCGCCTCCGGGTCGAGGGTCGGCTTACTGGTCGGCGAGTCGCTGGGCTCGACGTCGCTGCTGACCTTCATCCTGTTCTGGTCGCTGGCGCACAACTACGTGCATCTCTTTTGAAGGAAGGGGAGAAAAAATTGTAACATCACAAACGCGGAGTGAAAAACAAAAAAGAAGTTCCGGGGAAAAGTTTCAAGTAAAAAAAATGAAAAAGTTCAGCTCTTTCTTTTCTCTTTCTTTCTCTCTCTCTCATCAAATGCACCAGTCGAACGTGTCGAGCTCTGCGGCGTCCTCGTCGTCCGAAGAGTAGACAGATCGCGCATCCGGCGCGGGCTTCAAGGAAGAGGCAGCGGTAGCAGCAGCAACGGCCGTCGCTTCCTTCGCAGCAGCCACCGTTGCAGCCGCGCCCGCCTTGGCCGCCGCTCCCTCTGCCGTCTCCACCTCCATCCCGTCTCCCTGCCCGCTCCCGGTCCCTCGGCTCCACTCCTCGATCGCCTCGAACTCGGCCAGCACTAGCCTGGCCATCTCTGCGAATTGGAAGTCGGAAACGGGGCTGAAGTCCGCGGGCGCCGGCGGAGGGGCCGGGCGCGAGGAAGCCGAAGCGAGTTTGCTGCCTCTGCTGCTTCCTCCTCCTCCGTCGCCGCTGGCCGAAGCAGCAGCAGCAGCAGCAGCAGCAGCAGCAGCAGTGGCAGCAGCAGCGACGGCGGCCTCCACCGCGGCCCTCCTCCTCCTCTTCCTCGCGGCGTCCGCGGCCGCCGCCGCGGCGGGCTCCACCTCCATGAACGGCAGCTGCGCATCGTCGTCGTCGGCGTAGCGGAAGGCCTGCAGCGTCGCGCAAAAAGAACCCGGAGGCCCGGCGTCGGCGGCGATCGCGTGCGTCTGGTGGTGGCCCGAGTCGAACCACCCGATGTCGCCGCGGGAGCAGGTGGCGACGAGGTGGGGCCTGCGGGCGTAGCGGTTTCTATTCTTGGAGCGGCGGCGGTGGTGGTGGTGGTTGCGAGCTTTGCGGCGGCGAGAAGACCCTTTTTCGACCTCGACCCCTTCTCCTCCGTTTCCGTTTCCGTTTCCATTTCCGTTTCCGTTTCCGTTTCCGTCTTCTTCTTCTTCTTCTTCTTCCTCGTCTTCCTCGTCTTCCTCCTCGCTGCTGCTGTTGTCCCCGTCCGCGCCGGACGCGTTGAACAGCGACAGCGTGCAGGTGCCGTGCAGCACCCTGAAGGCCCCGCAGGCCCCCCCATGCGAGTGGACGGGCGAGCGGCACCCGGCGGGCCACAGCTCGAGCACGAAAGGTTCGCCCGGTGCCGAGCGCGTCGCCGGGGCGACGGCGACGCGCAGGTAGGGCAGCGACGGCGGCGGCAGAGGAGGGGCGGGGGTGCGAGGCCGTGGCGGGGCCATCCCAGCAGGGCTCGCGACAGCGCTCGAGGGCCTGCTGCTGCTTCTCACCGCAGCGGCCGCCCTCGCGGCCTTCTTCTCCAGCGTCTCCTTCAGCACCCCACACCGCAGCGAGCGCGAGATCGCCGCGACGAGCGTGCCCGGAGGCGTCCCCGGCCACTCGAGCTCCATCCCTGGCGAACACAGCGCCGCGACCAGGGTCCTGCAGGTGGCCGGGAGCTCGTCGAAGCGGACGGGGGCCTTGGGGTCGCCCAGGGAGAGCAGCGAGGAGGGGGCGCCGGGGGGAAGTGCGAGCGGGCTCGGGGTCAGGGTGAGCGGGCGGCGCGAGATCGAGACCGACGGGGGGCGCTGCTGCCGCCGGAGGAGCTTGGTCGTCGTCGACGTCGTCGTCGTCGTCGAAGTCGAAACGGGAGCTTTCTGCTGCTGCTGCTGCCCTCCGGCCCTCCTCGCCGAGAGCCTCGCCACGTGCGGCGACGCCGCGACAGGCTGCGCCTCGAAGACCCCGCGCACGCGCAGCAGCCTCGCCGAAGGCTCCCTGGTCAGAGGGTCGTCCTCTACCTCGACGGCCTCGTCGACCTCGACGGCGGCGTTGTCGGCGGCGTCGGCGGCGTCGGCGGCGTCGGCGGCGGCGGGCGCCCCTCCTCCCATTGCTTTCTTCTTCGCCGGAACGACCAGCAGCAGCGGCAACAGGAACGGCACGCTGGCCTCGGCCAGGACCGCCCCCTCGACCTCGTACCCGCGGCCGTAGCGGAGCATGCGGGAGCCGACGGCGTCGTAAGACAGCCAGAAGCAGGCGCCGTGGCGCCGGCAGCGGGCGAAGCCGCCCTTTCTCGAAGTAGCGAGGACGACTGTCGTCGTTGTCGAGGAGGAGGAGGAGGAGGAGGAGGAGGGGGCGGAAGGCGAAGGAGCTCCCCCGGGGCGGCGGTAGAAGAGGTGGGCCGCGTGGGCCTCGACGCGGACGCCGACCTGGGTGCGGTGCTGCTGCTGCTGCTGTTGGTTGGAAAGAGCCGCGGCTGTGTTTGAGGTTGGGAGAGATAAGGGAAGAGGAGGTTGAGAGAGAGTCGAAACCGACGACGAGGAAAGGAAACTTCCCTTTGAGTTTTTTTTCTTCCTTCGACATCCTCCTTTCCACCTCTGACCGAAGAACGAATGGAGGCTCTGCCACTCCCTGAGGCACCGCCACGATGTCGATCGTCGCATGGCGCGGCAAGAAAGAGAAATCAAACGCTTTCAGAGGTCGAAAAAGAAACGACGGACGATTCGCTCTTCGGCAATCGATTGCCCCTGTTTTCAATCAATCACACCTCCTCCTCCTGCTCCTCCTTCATCCTCGTCGAGCAGCTCCACCGTGAGCTCAAAGGGCTCGTCCTCTCCGCGGAGGCCCGGCCTGAGCGTCAGCGCGACGGTGCCTCCCGGTGCGATCGAGGGCGCGGGGCACTCGAAGGCCGTGGGGAGCTCGGAGAGATTCGCCATTTTTGCGATTTTTCTTTTTCGATTTCTGAGAAAAAACTTTGGGCTTCTCTCTTCCAACCTCTTCAACAAACTTTTTTTCCATTCATTTACACCTTCTCCTTCGCCGGGAACAGCGGCTTCCCCGCGGCCACCTTGTAGCTCAGGATCCGCTCCACCTCCTGCCTCCTCGCCGCGGTCAGGGCCACGGCCCCGAGCGTCGCCGGGCAAAGGTAGAGCAGGGCGGGCTGCCCGGAGCCCGTCGCGGCGTTGACCGCAAACGCGATCAGGAGGCCCAATGCGTAAGCGCCCATCACTGCCTGGAAGTAGACTCTGCTCGACAGCGCTGCCTCGGTGACGACGGCCTCGTGATGCTCGTGATCGGGGTGGTTGTGCTGCTGAAGGCCCTTTTCTCCTGAAGAAGAACTCGAACCCGAGACCGAGCTCTCGCGCGCCCGCGCTTCGGCCGCCGCCACCACCTCGAACGCCGCCGCCGCCGCGTCCGCCGCCGCGTCGCCGTACTCCCTGTCCCCGGCCCTCGGGTTGCTGGCCGAGAGCTCCGCCAGCGCGCCGTCTATGGCTTTCGCGGCCGCGCGAGCGCGAGCGTTCATGTCGACGGAGCGGGACGCGTCGTACTTCAGGGCCAGGCACGCCAGCAACCCCGGGATCGCGACGTCGCCGAGCCCCAGCAGCGAAAAGGGAAAGGGAGAGGCCGAGGCCGAGGACGCGAGGTCCGCGGCTGAGCGCGGGAACAGCAGCCTCGTGGGGCCAGAGGCAGCGAGCGCGACTTTGGACATCAAACTTTCGCCATCGGCCGTGAGCGCGCCGCTGGCAAAGACGGCCAGGACATCATAACAGGCCAATCCCCCGAGAAGCAGGCCCGCGGCCTTGAAGGAACGCAGGCCCAGCAGCTGCAGGACGTCGGCCGCGACGGCGGCGGCGCAAGCGTTGGAGAGGGTGAAGTTCTGGTGGTGGGTCAGCGCGTCCGCCGCGGCGACCGAGAGGGCGAATACCAGCGCGGCGGCGTCCGAGGCCCGGAGTGTTGCTTTCGTGACACTGTCGCCCTGTTCGTCGAGGAAGAGTCCTTTGGGAAGGGAGACCTCCACGCCCAGGTTCCTGTTGTTTTCCTCGCTTTCTCCACCACCACCACCGAACACTCTCCTGAGAGGCGGTGCCGCCGCGCCAAAGAGAGCAGCCGACGACAGCACGAAGAAGTATGCGTTCACGACGGCCGAGAGGTCGAGGTCCTTGAAGTAAGTAATGAGCAGGTAGACGCCGACGAGCGTGACTGCCGCGCCCACGGGCAGGAGCATCGACTCGCGGAGGCCGATCTCCTGGCGGCGGCGGGCGGTGAGGCCGCGGTGGGCGCCGCAGTAGATCGTGATTGTTGCCTGTTTGTTGAGTTTTTTTTTTTTTTTTGTAGCGCGAGAGAAAAAGTGCGCAGGTCGCTCTCTTTGTTTCAACTTTTCTCTTCTTCTCCCAATTTATCCTCCTCCTATTTCCTCTTCTTACCAGCCCGACGAAGTAGGGAAGCGACGCGTGCGGCACGTCGAGCGCCGACGCGGCCGCCCCGGCGGCCAGCACCGCCGCGAGGGACGTGTAAGCTTTGGCCGCGTCCTCCGAGTCGTCCCAGCGCCACCGCGCCTCCGCGGGTCCGCCGTCGTCGTCGCTCGGTTGCCTGTGCTGCTGCTCTGGTTCTCGGTCTGCGGAGGAGCAAGAGGCGGCAGAGACGCGGAGGGGGGAGGAGGCCCTCCGCCTGCTGCCGCTGGAGCGGCGAGGGGGAGGAGAAGAAGAAGAGAGGCAGAGCAAAGCGGTCGAGGTCGAGGTGGCCGCGGCTAGAGGCGACGGATTCATCGACGACGACGCAATCCTCTTTGCTCCGCCGCGGCTCACCGCGCGCGAACGAGGCAGAGCCGCACTCTCCAGCGACGGCGCGCCTTGCAGCCAACGTGCCCGGATCCGAATCATGACTTTTGCTCCAAGACGTGCTGCTTGAACGAGAGAGAGAGAGAGAGAGAGAGAGAGAGGAGAGAGAGAGAGGAGAGAGAGAGAGAGAGAGAAAGGCGAGAGGAAGATTATCAATTCTGAAGAAGAAAAAAGCTCAAAGCAACTTGCACTCTCTCTCGATTCTCAACCTCCTGCGCTCTTTCTTCCTCTGCTGCTCGCCTGCCCTCCCAATTCGAGCGTGCCGGCCCAACTTCTGAACCAAAGGCTCCAGCAAATATGGGCGTCTGCGCGTCCGTCCCGGAGGACTCGCGCGACAACCTCGGAGGTGAGCTTGAAAAAGGAGAGAGAGAGGAGGCGGGGCGAGAGATGAGCTTGAAGGCATGCCCGAATGCGGCGGGAGCCAACCTCCTCTTTTTTTTCTTTTTACTAGCCATGCCTCTTCTCTCTCACTCACGTCCCTCTCTCCGACTCCACTCCAGCCAACAACGCCCTCAAGATCAGCTCGGCGCGCTTCCTCGCCGCCGTCGACTCGTTCAAGGGCTTCGGAAGCAGCAAGGGGTGCGTGAAAGCGACCGAGACGAACTCGATTATCAGCGAGACCTCGAATGTCTCTCCGGCCGGACTGCTCACGACGACGTCGAGCGAAGCGGCCGCGGCCGAGGAGGAAGAGGAGCAGCGAGAAGCAGCAGCAGCGGCAGCAGCAGCAGCTGCCGCCGCTGTCGCCGTCGTCGTCGAGGCCACGACCGCGGTCCCTCCGACCCCCGCTCCTGCTCCCCCCCTGACCTCCGCGGGACCCAAGGACTCGGAGGTCGAAGAGGACCTGCCCTGGCCCCCCGCGGAGCACCACGAGGTCGGCGTCGACCCGGGCGACCTCGAGGACGACGAGCGCGCGGGGAGGGCGCTGGCCGTGGCCGTCGCCGCCGCGGCGGTCGCGGCCGGGAAGGAGAAGGAGGCCGACGCCGTTTCTGCCGAGGACGGAGCTAAAACCACTCTTCCTCCTCGCCCCCTGAAGACGAGGGCGCTGGTCTGGAGGGCCGGAGCGGCGTCGCAGGCTGGGTACGAGACGGTGCCCTCTTTTTCATCAAACGAGGTCGACGCAAACGGCAACCCCTCACCCGCGCCGCCGCCGACGCTCGTCGTCTCCTCCAAGCCCAACCAGGACGCGCTCCTTTCCTTAGAGCGATGGGCCACGGCCACGACCGCGGCGACCTACGCCGCCACGTCGACGACCTCCTCGCGCGACCTGGCGTCTGCCGCCGCGCTGGCCGCGGCGGCCGAGGAGGACGCGGCGAGGGCGGCGGCGGACGCGGCGGAGGCCGCGGAGACCGCCGGCGTGAAGGAGGCGTCCCCGAGCCCCGAGGACAAGAAGAAGAGGCTGTCTTCCGCGCAGAAGAAGAGGCCGCCGCCTCCGCGAAGAATGCTTCCTTCGATCCCGAAACCCGCTTCGGCTGGAGCTTCTTCTTCTTCGGCGACGACGACATCAGCAACAGCGCCGCTATCCCCCACAGCAACGACGTCAGCGACAGCAGCAACAACGCAGGGCCCCTCCGCCACTTCCCCTCTCACCAACTCGTCAAGCCTCCTGCTCCGCCCTCCGGCAGCAAAGGCGGCCCTCTTTGCGGCGTTTGACGGTCACGGCCCTCGCGGGCACGCTGTATCCTGCCTCGCTGCCGCGACGGTCCCCGCGGCGCTCGCGTCTGCTCTCGGGGGCGCCGGTGCCGCCGCTGCCGCCGCCGCCGCTGCTGACGCCGCAGATGTTTCGGCTGCGATGCGTTGCGCTTTCGAGACGGCGGACGCGAAGGCCAGAGCCGGACCGTGCAGGACCTGCGGTGAGTCCTTTTTGCGTTTTTGTTTTTCTTTCTTTCTTGAGCTCTCTCTCGACAGAAATAAAAAAAATATCAATTCTCACCCTTTCCTCTCTTTCAACAAACACCAATCAACCCAACTCTATTAGGCGTCTCCGGCTCCACCGCCACCGTCGTCATGGTCACCGCCCCGGCCGTCGCCCCCTCCACGGGCGCCGCCGGCGGCGCGCGCGGCGGCCGCGTCCGCGGCGCCGGCGCCGTGGGAAAGCTGCACGTCGCCTGGGTCGGCGACTCGAGGGCGGTGCTCGCCCGCTGCCCGCGGAGGCCGCCGCGCGAGGAGGTCGAGGCCGAGGTCGCGGCCGCCGCCGCCGCGACAGCTGCCAGAGAGGCCGCGGCGGCGATGGCGGCGGCGGCAGCTTCGCCTTCTCCCGCTCCTGCGTCGTCGGCGGCCTCCCCGGGGAAATCGCCTCTCGGCCAAAGGCTCGGCGGTCTCTTCAAGAGGAAGAGCAGCAGAAACTCGGCGAGCGTTTCGCCCGAGAAACCCCTCGTTTCTGCTGCTGCTGCAGCTGCCCCTGTAGAACAACGAATCCTCGATGTCGAAGAGGACCTCGGAGGCGACACGGACGACGATGAAGATGAAGACGACGCCGATGACGAGAAAGACAGCGAGTACAACTACGACGGCGACGGTTCGTCCAACGCTTCCTCGTCGTCGTCGTCGCTCTTCTCGACGTCGTCCTTCTCCCGCCGCAGGCGGCTCCCCGTCCCATCCCACTGGCCGAAAACCGGGATTCTGGCCGGTGGGGCCTCGGGCGCCGTCCGCCGCCCTGCGCCCATCGCCGTCGACCTCACCAGGGACCACAGGCCGTGCCTGCCGCAAGAACGAGCGCGCATCGAGGCCTCTGGCGGGCGCGTCGCACGCCTGGCCGACGACGATGGCACGCCCGTCGGCCCCTCTCGGGTCTGGCTCTCCGGCGCCTGGGCCCCAGGGCTCGCGATGTCCCGCGCCCTGGGCGACACCTTGGCCGGTCGCGTGGGCGTGATCGCGACCCCCGAGTGCGTGGGGCCCGTGGCGTTGGGACCGAGGGACAGGTTTTTGATCGTGGCGTCGGACGGCGTCTGGGAGTTTATCGGCTCGCAAGAGGCGGTCGAGATCGTCGGGCGCTGCCCGGACCCGGCGACTGGAGCCAGGGCCCTGGTGGCTGCTGCGAGGGAGAGGTGGGCGTCGGAGGAGGAAGGGGGGGCCGACGACGTGACTGCCGTGGTGGTGCAGCTCGACGCGGAGATGAGGTGAAAATTGTGTTGGAAAATTTTGATTTTTTTGAAGAGAGAATGTTTTTTTTTTCGTTCTCGTTTTCTTCCGTCTTTCGTTTCCGTTGTTCTTCTTCTTCTTCCGTTTTCCCTTTTACTTATTGCTGGAGCGTTGAGAGATATATATTGAGAGAACTGAGAGAGAGAGAGAGAGCAATTACCTATCCCCCCCACAAAACTTTTGACCCATTTCTTCCTATCTTTCTTTTCAATCACAAAAAAAAATCATGAAAACAAAAAAACCCGACTTTCTTTTATCTTCTCTTCTCTTCTTTCTCTCTCTTTTTCTCCTTTTCACGCTGGTCGCCGCATCACTTTCGGAGAGCTCCCATCCTCCCCGCCGCCAACAACCACCACACCAGCGACGCCGGGCCCCGTGAACAGACCGCAGCCCACGACGCCCGGGACGCCCTCGATCGTCATCAGCACGTCTTCGTACTTCGCGCCGGCGTCACCCAGCAAGCTCAGGGCGTTGCCCTCGCCGAACCTCACGTCCAGCAGGGTCACGCCCCCCTGGACCGTCACTTCGGCGTGCGGGTTGTCCCCTCCGCGCGGGTGCGACCGGGGGATCCCGGAAGCGGAGGGGCGACGCCAGACGCCCAGCGAGGCGTCCCCCAAGAACTCGTCGTCGAGCTCCTCGGCCGCCTCCTCCCAGTCCCCGCCGCTCCCGTCCTCCATCAGCTCGAGCTCCACCGCGACGGGAACGTCCCCCGTGAGCCTGTCGACGAGCAGTAAGGGGGAGGCGACCAGCGAGACGGTCCCTCTTTTGGAGGCCGAGGCCGCCGCGGCGACGCGCGCGAGCTGCGGCTGCGGCAGCGCGCCACTGCTATTGCTCGAAGAAGACGAAGAAGACGCCCCAAACCCGTCGTCGTGCCTGCAGGCGATGAACGACAGATCGGCCCTGTCGACCTCGTCGGCCTGCAGGATGGCGACGTCCGGGGTCGTCGCGTCGTTCTCCTCGGTGCTCTTGCTCTGCTGCTTGACCTGCGGCACGCCGGCGACGGCGGCCTCTGCCGCGGGGGCGTCCCCTGCCGCGACGACGCGGATGCTTCCGAGCTCGCCGCTCTCCAGCCTCTTGGCGAGCTCCGAGAGCACGGCGGCGGGGAGCTCCCCCGGTCCCACGGCGACGACGTCCCCGGAGCGGATGAACTCGTCGACGGTAAGCGAGGCCGCGGCGGAGATGGCGGAGGAGGAAGCGTTGGAGGAGGTCGAGGTCGAAAAAGGGTTGTTGTTGTTGGTTTCGTCGTCGCCGCCGTTGGAAGCGGCCGAAGCGACGGCGACGCTTCGAGCATTCAGGACACGTTTCGCATTCATCCCGGGCTTCAATGCTCTGTTACAGCTCACTGAAGAGCTAGCTCTTCGTGTTCTAGCGACAGGCGCAACGAGAGCGGCAGAGCAAGGCGCGGCGACGCAGAAGAGGCGCGGCGAGATCATGATCGTGCAAGAAAGCGATTGGTTGAATTTTAAACCAAGTTCTCAACCTTTTTTCTTTTTTTTCCTTCCTCTCTTCTCTCTTTCCTTTCTTTTTCATCACTCGACATCGCGATCCAAAATTCCACTGTTGTCTACTTGCACTTTTGAACTCTTCGCGAGCCCCTCCAAAAGTATGCGCAGGAAACAGTTGTTTCATGGCGCAGTTTGTTTTTGGTGAACAAGCAAAAAAACACGAATGATTTTCTTTTTTCTCTAAGGGTTGAATCTTTTTTTGACTTCCTCTTTTTTTTTCTCTCTTTCTTTATCTGAAAAAAAACGACCGCCTCATCTCCTCATCCAATCGCCTCATCTCCTCATCCTTAACCCAGCGCGGCGATGGCGGCGTCGAGCGTCGAGCGCGTTGCCTCCAGGGCCGCGGCGGCCTTGACCGGGTCCTTCTTGCGGATCGCGAAGTCGAGCGTGTCGGCGGCCTTGAGGAAGTCGGCCTTCTTGCCGAGCAGCGCCTTCTTGCCGTCCTTGCCGAGCGACTCGGCGACGGCGTTGATGTCGAAGCGCAGCGTGCCGACCTGGCCGCGGAGCTCCTCGCGGGCGAGCGTCCAGTACTTCTTCTCGACGAAGCCGGGGAGCTTGCCGTCGATGCGCGACTCGGACTCCTTGATGCGCGCGATCGCGGCCGGGATCGACGAGCGGGCCTGCGTCAGGCCGTCGCGCGTCGCCTGCGGCAGGTCGAGGTCGCGCGCCTCGTAGATGATGTCGAAGCCGCGCTCGCGGGCCTTGCGGTCGTCGAAGAGGTCGATGGCGTTGGCCGAGCCGACGGAGAGGAGGCCGGCGACGCCGGCGACGAGGCCGCCGAGGACGGCGCGGCGCGAGTCGGCCGGCTGGGGCGCGGCGCGGGCGACGGTGGAGGAGCGGGCCGCGGCCGAGGGGCGGGCTATAGAAGAGAAGAAAGAATTATTTTTCGGTTTTGATTTGAAGCGATGGGTGAGCACGCGGATTTTACTGTCTGCGGCGTGGAGGGCGAAGAGCCAAAAGGCGAGAGAGAGGAACCAAGAGAGAGAAAGAGAGAGAGAAGCACGAGAGCAAGAAGAGGGGTCGGGGTTGAAAAAAAGGATAGCGAAAGAGGGGAAGCTTGGATCACGAGGACGGAAAAAAAAGGACGTTGATCATCACCCCTCCCCCCCGCTTCGCAGGCAAGGCGTCCGCTTTCGCGTTCCCTGTTCACGCCAGGACGCAGTGCAGACAAGACTCTGGGACTCACCGGTGACCGAGGCGATGCGCGCCCTGCGTGGTGGGGGGAAAGAGGGGGGTGAATGGGGAGAGATTGATGGTGAGAAAATTGAAGGTCGAGGAGAGAGAGCGGCGACGCTGCTGCTCGCTCTTTGCTTTCTTTGGTTCGGCCGTCGTCTCGAGCTTGAAAGAGAAGAAAACTTGGACGAGATTGCGGGCCCTTTTGCACCCTCTTCACGAGCGCGGGCTCTCTCCCTTTGCCGCGGCTGGGTCCGCTCTGGTCACGCACTTGAGCTGGAGGGCGGAAGCCATGGCTGGAAGGGCTGGAAGGGTTAGAAGCGGAGGGGGTAAAGATGGAAAAGAGAAAAAGAGAAGAATTTGTAGAGGCAGACTGCACCCTCGACCTCAAAAAAAAAAAAAAAGGCTCAAGCCAAACCAAAAAAAACTCGGGTCGAGCTCCTCCTCCTCCTCCTCCTGCTCTCGTTCCTCATAAGGAAAAAAAACTGGTGTTTCATGATGATTATTTTGATTTTACAACTGAGAAAAAAAGGCAGAAAAACACGCAGCGTTTCCCCCCTCTTCTTCACCCCTCGTCGTCCTCTATTCCCCCCTCCTCGGCCGCAGCTTCTTCTCCTTCTTCCTCGCCTTTCTCGAGACACTCCTCCTCTTCGGCGGCGGCGGCGGCCTCGGAGCGGGGCTGCGACGGAGGCTCCTCGCCGTTCTTGACGTCGTCGCCGGGCGTGGCGAGCGCTCCCTCCTCTTCCTCGACCTCCATTCCCTCTTCTTCCTCCTCCACCTCTTCCTCGTCGCTCTGTTGCTGCGACAGAGCGGGAGCAGCGGCAGCATCGGCAGCGCCGTCGTCGTTTTCGGTGGGGGGAGGGGCTGTTTCCTCCTCCTCCTTGGCGTCTGTCATTTCCTCCTCTTCCTTGACGTCTGTCATTTGCTCTTCTTCTTCCGCTTCCGCCGCCGCCGCCGCTGCGGGCTTTTCTTCCTCCTCCTTGGCCTCGTCGCCCTCGCTGTCCCTCTTGCGCTTCCCGCCAGCAGCAGCAACAGCAGGAGCAGCAGGAGCAGCAATATCAGCGGCGGCCTTCTCTCCTTTTTCGTCTCCCTCCTCCTCTTCCACTTTCGACTTCTCCGCTTCCCCTTTCTTCTCCGCTTCCCCTTTCTTCTCCACTTCCGCCTTCTCCTTCGCTCTCTTCTCCTTCTCCGCTCTCCCCTCCTCCTCCCTCTCCTCCTTCTCCCTGTTCTTCTCCCTTTCCTCCTCCTCCTTCCGGAACTTCTCCTTCGCCTCCTCCTTCTCCGCGAGGCTCACCCATCCTTTCGGGACCCTGTCCGCGAACATCGTGGCCGCCCCGCACTCCAGGTCGCTCGCTCCTGGGGAGTTGACGACGGCGGCGAAGGCCTTCCAGTCGCTCGCGGCCATCTGCCGCAGCGCCTTCCACTGGTAGACCTGGTCCCTCTGCGTCTTGTAAAAGTCCTCGATGCCTTCCTCGGGGTCCATCTCGGACAGCACCGGTTCCAGGAAGGACTCGACTGTCGGGACGACACCGCGGTCTTCGGTCTTCAGCCCCTGGTTGTTTGCCCGTGTCAGAGACCAGAGGCGGTCGAGGTCTGGGGTGCCGAGCGTCGGGGGCCCCGGGGCGCCGATCCCGCCAGGCTTGCGTTTGAGGGAGGTGGAGAGAAAGGAGGCCGGGAGCGAAGAAGAAGAAAGAGGAGAAGTTTCGTCGTCGCTCTTGATCTTTTTTGCCAATGGCGGTTTCTCCAGAGAAGGGCACGGCGGGTTGCACCCCTTCCACGCCGCCCAGCTCCCTTCCCTCGCCAAGGCCGCTCGCACGGCCGCCGCGTACCTGCGCCCTTCGGGCGGAACCAGCTGGAGGGCCGAGAAGACGAGGGACTCGAGCGCGTCCGCCTCGGCCAGCTGCCTCGCGCGCGGGGGCGAGACTTTCGGCGCTGCTGCTGCTGCTGTCGTCGTCGTCGAAGAAGAAGAAGCAGCAGCTCCGGCAGCTCCGGCCCCAACGGCGGCGGCGCTCCCGAGCCTCTGCGGCGGGTGCCTCAGCGCGTGCAGCGCGATCAGCACCTGCACCAGGAAGTGCCTGCGCACGGCCCCGTCCCGCAGCTGGAGGCCGAAGATGGAGGGGGACGAGAGGTAGGAGACGCCGACGGCAGCGGACGACGACGATGACGACGAAGTTGAAGTCGAAGCGCCGGCGGCGGCAGCAGCAGACGAGAGAGCCCCCGTCGAGCTCCTCCTCTTGGCCGACGCGCTCCCGAGTCTCTTGCCCCTCGTCGCGTTGGAAGCAGAAGAGACAGTATTCATGCCGATCTTGCTCCCTCCGGCGGCGTCGACGGCGACGGGCGTCCTCCTGAAGGCCTCGAGCACAGCCTTCACCGAGCCCTGGAATTCTCCCCAGGCTTTCGCTTCGGGGCTGCTGCTGCTGCTGCTCGCTGCCGCTGCTCCTCCGCCCTTGACCGTTGTCGTCGTCGTCAAAACAACAGCAGCAGAAGAAGAAACCAGGAGCGTCGGCAGCGGGCTCTGCAGGCTCTTCTGCAGCCTCCAGAATTTCTTGTAGAGCTCGCCGTCGATCCTCTCGCCGCTCGAGTCCTTTGTGTCCTCGACCTCCTCGACGACGGGCACAGGGTGCGACGCGCTGTTGCAGGTCCCCATCAGGTTCAGCCCGCTCTTGTCCCCCAAGGGCGCCGCCCTGGCCAGGAACAGCAGCACGGCGCCGCAGTCGCGCGGGGAGCGGCGGCGGGAAGCGCGCGCCAGCAGGCCGTTGCACGCGCGGAGCAGCGGCAGCTTGCAGCGGTCCCAGCCGAGGCGCCGGAGCGGCTCCGAGGCGGCCCGCTCGAGGGCGGCGAAGGCCTCCGAGGCCTGGTCTACCGGCGTCCCTTCGAGGAGGTCTTCGAGGGCGGAGAACAGCGTGGCTGTGGCCGCGGAGGAGGTCGAAGGGTCGGAGGCGGCGGCAGTTCCGGCAGCGGCAGCAGCGGTTTGGGCGGCGGCAGCAGAGGCGACGGCGAGCAGGCGACGGACCGTCGACGAATTCGACGACGTCCCGCTGGCGTCGTGCTCCATCACTGGCTCTCCGTTCTGCAGCGCAGAGGCCATGGCTCGCGACAGGGCCGAGCGCATGGCCAGGTCGTAGGCCGAGCGGGACTCGGGCGAGTGCAGGAGCAGAGAGGGAGAGGAAGAGGGATTGGAATCGCCGTCGATCGCTCCATCACCATCATTGTCTCCTCGCCCCGACGCCTTCCCCGCCCCGACCAGCGCCGGCGCGGCCTGCCCGAGCGCCTCCAGGAACAGCAGGAAGGCGTCCGCGTCCGTGGGTGCCGAGGCGGCCCTCGACAGAGCGGCCTCGAGGGCCGGGCGGGTCGAGGAAGAGGAGGTCATTGCGAAGGAAAGAGAGAGAGTTTGAGAGAGTGAGCGAGAGAGGAGAGAGTCAATTCTCTTCCTTCTTTTTCGCTTCGTTCCTCTTCACTCTCGCTCTTTGCTTCCTTTGTTTCTTTTACTCTTCTTCTTCTTCTTCTTCTTCTTCTTCTTCTTCTTCTTCTTCTTCTTCTTCTTCTTCTTCCCTTCTCTCTCGCGCAAGAGCAGCTCTTCCTCTTTCTCTCTCTCCAACGGGGACGCAGAGCACCTCCCGCAACAACAACAACCTTCAGCTTCCACACCATGGGCGCCGGCTGGCGTCGCTTCTCGGAGAGGGTAAGTAGTTTTTGAGAACAGATTTTTCGTTTTTTTCGGTTTCGCCCATTCGTCAGTTGAAAAATAGAAAAGAGAGAGAGAGAAAAAAAGCAATCTAAGCTTTCTCTTGCTCTCGCGTGTGCGAGGTTCCGTCCCCAGCTCTCTTTCTCCCCGTGCTCCGCGACGACGGGAGTATGCTAGAGGCCGACCCTGGGTGCGAAACGCAGAGCAGCGCACGAGCACCGAGGCGAAGAGAGGAAGGGAGAATGCATGAACTTTTTCTTTTTCGCGGTCGACGAGGTTGTTTTCGGCATTCGTCGTCAGCCTCTCTCTTCCTTCTACCTTTTCTTCCTCTGTCGCTCTCTCTGTTTTCTCTTCTCCGGCTTCTCTCTCGCTCTCTCTTCCATTCCAGCAGTCAGAGAAGATAAAATAAACGAGAATGAGCGATAGAGAGAGGCTCAGAAAAGCACCCGCGAGCCGGGAGCGACGCAGACGCGATTGGATTTTTTCGACGAGCGTTTTTTTTTTAGCTGTTGAGCCTCTTCACCTCCTTCCTCCTCCTCCTCCTCCTCCTTCACCTTTCCACACCTTCTCCCTCTCTTCTCTCTCCTCCCTTCTCTCCCTCTCCCTCTTCTCCCTTCTCTCTTTCCAACCCCCGACACCCTCCTTCCCTTTGACTCACCGCTCCCCCCTCCGCTTCTCTGTCTCTCTCACCCTATCCAAAAAAAACCCACTCCACAACAAACAAACAGACCCGACAAACCCTCCACCTCGACCCCTCGTTCGTCTCGACGCCCAACGCCCGCAACGAGGCGATGCTGGCCGAGGCCGCCGCGTTCGCCGTCGCGCTCAAGAGGTGCGAGAAGGACATCCGCGGCGCGAAAGCCGCCGCCGAGGCCCTGCTGGGCACTGCCGGGGCAGTGCTGTCTTCTCCTTTACCGCGCGTCTTCGAGGACTTGGGCGGCGGCAGGGCCGCGCCGGCTCCTCCCGGTCCCGGCGGAGCAGGCACTATCGGAGGGAGCGACTTCTCCGCCGAAGACCTCGACGCCGTCTCCAAGGACTCTTCCAAGAAGCTCGAGGCCGAGGTCCTGGCCCCAATGGCGCGCTGGGCCGCCGCCTTCGCCGCGGTCTCCGCGAGGATGAAGCGCCTCGAAGGGGTCAGGCTCGAGGTCGACTCTCGGAGAAGGACCGTCGTCGCCCTCGGGTGCAAGATCGACAGGCAGAGACTGCGCCTGCCGCAAACCCGCTCCAAGGGCGAGTGGGCCATGGAGCAGAGCATCAAAGCGATGCAGCACAAGGAGCACAAGCTCGCAGCTGCTCGCGGCGCCTTCCGCGAGCAGGAGGCTCTGGTATTCGCCCAGCTGGCGCAGCTCATCAGGGACGCGGTGTGGCTCAAGTCCTACCTGGCAGCGGTGATGAGGCTGCAGCAGGAGTCTTACGGGGCCGCGGCCGGGTCACTGGGGCCTGCCAAGGCGGCGCTGGGGGCCAGCGTGGCGATGAGCGCCGCGGCGGAGAGGGCGACGGCTGCTGCCGCTGCGACTGCGGCTGCGGCGGCGGCTTCTGCCTCGCACGCGCGGGTGCCGTCGTCGGCCGGCGGGGAATACGACAACATCGCCGCAGTCCGCGGCGAATCCGCGTCCGCTGCTAACGCTGCGGCGCAGCAGTACAGCCCGAACTCGCGCGTGCTCGGTGGGGGCTCCTCCAAGGTCGGGGGCTACGCCGCGGCGGCCCTGCCCGCGACGGGGGGGATTGCCTCCCAGCAGCAGCAGGGGGGCAAGGAGAACGGCGCCTCGTCGGCGGCGTTTTTCGCGGCGGCGGGCAAGGCCCGCGCCGGGAACGCCGATGCAACCGCCGAGGCCCACCAACACCACCAGCGTGTCGCGTCTCGTGGCCACGACCGGTACGGCGTCGATGCCGGGGCCGTGTGGTGAAGGAGAACTGGAGTTGAAAGAGAGAGACTAGGGAGAGAGAAACAGTGATCTTTTTTGGATTTTGTTTTGTTTGAGGGAGCAAGAGGAGAAGGAGCAACCTTTTCTTCTTCTCTTCTCGCGCCTTCAAAGAAAGACGAAACACAAGAGAAAAAGAGAGAGAGATCCCACATTTACAACAATAAATTTCATAAAAGCAACAAAATGATTCGAAAATGAGGTTCAACGGGAGGGAGAGAGAGAGAGGAAACGAGTTTAAAAAAACTGTTGAAACAACAAAAAAAAACGAAAAACGAAAAATCAAAAATCGGAAAAAAGTCTCTTCGTCTCCCCCGTGGTCAAAAGGTACATTCCAACGCCCTCTTCTACTTCTCTCTCTCTCTTCTCTTTACCCGTCAGCGAGCAGCGCCGCCCTAAACTGCGCGTAACTCAACTTCCCACCTCCTCCTCCGTTATTGCTCCCAACAGAGAGCCCCAAGGCCGTGGCGGCATTCGTCGCCGCGACTCGCGCCCTCCGCAGCCTCCTCTCGAACGCCGCGCCGGAGAGGCCCAGCCTCCGCACCGCCACGTCGCGAAACGCGTCGATCGAGGCCGTGCCGCCGTCCTCCTTGTTGCTCCTTCCCTGCTGCTTGAGCAGCAGCGCGGCGAAGGCGGCGCCCAGGACGCTCTCGTCGGCGCGGAGCGCGGCCTCCCTCCTCGCCTCGGCAGCGAGCCGGGTGAACGCGGCCTCGCGCGAGCGCCTCGACGCCGCCGGGGAGAGCTCGATGGCGAGCGTCGCATGCGGTGGCGGGCGCCCTCCGGCCGCGGCGAAGGCGGAGGCCCAGTCTGCCGAGCCGTCGTCGAGGACCGGGAGGTGGTGGGAGAGGGAGGTGGTGGAAGCGGAGGTGGTGGTGGAGGTTGTTGGAGCTGGAGGAGGAAGAGGAGGAAGAGGAGGAAGAGGAGGAAGAGGAGGAGAGGGAGCTGCTGTTCCTGCTGCTGCTCTCGCCCTGGTGGTGGAAGGAGCAGTGGAGCGCGAAGAAGATCCTGCTTCTGCTGCTGCTGCCGTTGTGGCAGGAGCGCGCTTGGGAGGAGCTGTTGCGGTGACCATCTTGGTCGAGAGACAGAGGTGGAGAGAGCGCCGGGGTCAATAAGAGAGAAAAATGAGCAAAATTTTTGATCACTTTTTGAAAGACCGTTTCCGAGTTTTTTTTCCACTTTTTTTTTCTTCTTCTTGAATTCCCTCGCACATCAATCACTCCTCTCTCTCTCTCTCGCTACTCCACGCCACACGAAACTAAACCCGCCACCACAAGCTCACTTGTCTTCCTCGTGTGCCCCGTGGGGAGGCTGGCCCAGAAAACGCACAGAGACGGAAACATAAACGACTTGAAAGAGAGAGAAAGAGAGCGAGAGAGAGAGAAAAAAACAAGCCGGGAGCCTTCTTCGATCTCTACCACCGTCATAGAAAAAAAAACGAAAAGAAAAACTCAAAAACCATGCCGTCCCTCCACGACCTCGACGGCCTGGCCCTGTCGCTCGTCGCGGAGCACCTCCCGCTGCAGTCCGTCGTGGTCCTCGCGTCGATGTGCCGCCACTTTTACTCTTCGCTCGCCGGCACTTCCGACGACGGCGATGGCGACGACGGCGACGGCGCCGGCGCCGGCGACAGAGCAGAAAACCCCGCGTTTTGGAGGCGAATCGCGGGCGAGGTCTGGGGCGTGCAGGTCGACGCCCCGGCGGCGGTCCCGCACCTTCCGGGCGGCGCCGGCGCCGGGCTACCCGCCCGGAGCTGGAGGGAGACCTGCGTCGCCCACTCCAGGCTGCTCTCGCGCTACGGCCGCGACGCCGGCACGCGCGCCTCTCGGGCCTGGCACCGGATCGAGGCCGCGCTTGCGGCGACGGCGCCGGACGTGCTCGCGACTCTCGCTCCGGGGAGGACGCTGCCGCTGCCGCTGCCGCGACTTTCGCGCATGCCCGCGGGCATCCACCCGGAGGTGCTGGCCGCGGCGGCGATCCACGACGGGCAGGGGGACTTCGCTGCCGGCCTCGGCCCCTCGTGCTCCCGCCTCGAGCTCAGGCGCCGCGCGCAGCTAGGCCTCCTGGGCACCGCCGTCGTCTACGGCCAAGGCCACTCCCGCTGGATGCGCAACCTGCTCCCGGAGAACCTGGGGGAGCCCCAGCTGCAGATTTTCCTCCCGGTCGCCGAAAAGCCCCCCCCCGGCGGCAGCTCCCCGCTGCGGCTCCACGAGTTCGTCATCTCGCTCTCGGCGCTCGACCCCACGTCGGGGGTGGACCTCCAGGACGTCGAAGGGACCTCGGCGCTGGCGCTGGAGCTGGACTCGGCGGCGGTCTACGTGCGTTCGGTGGTCGAGGTCACCTCCCCGCCGCGGAGGATCCCGGCCCCCGTCAAGCGCGCCGACCGCGGCCGCGGCCTACTCTTCTTTTTGGGTGAGCTCGCCTCGGCGCTCGAGACGCGCCAGCTGGGGCCGGAGAGGGACAGCTTCTTCCGCCGCGGCGGGGCGATGGAGGTTCAGGGCTTGCCGCGTCCGCCCCTGCAGCAGCAACAACGCCGCTCGCCGCCGCAGTCGCTGCGCTGCCTCTCACGCTTCGCTGAGGCGTCGCCGGGCATGGCGTCGCGCGTCACGGCCGGCGCGCTCGTCGTCTCGCGCGCGGCGCTGCCGGCCTGGGTCTTCCAGGTCAGGACCACCACGGACGCTTCGGGCAACCCGAGTCTCCCCCTTGCCATGAAGGAGTTCCACATGTTCTGCTACCGCGTGCGCTTTAAGCTGCTCAGTACCGCCGAGCAGAAGCGGCAGTGGGGCCACTCGCAGCTGCAGGAAGGGCAAGGGCAAGGGCTGCGACAACAGCAGCAGCAGCCGCTGCGCGTCATTCGCAGGGCCAATCTCATCAGCCGGCACTGGGAGACGATTCCAGTGTCGCCGCTCGTGGAGAGGGAAGTCGTCAACGGCGAGGGCGTCGTCGGGTTCACCCCGACCTTGGTCGCGAACGACGACGACGACGGAGATGACGATGGCGGCGGCGACGACGATGGCGACGACGCGAGCTCTTTCTGCTACTGCTCGCGCGTCATGGCCCCTCCGCTGGTCGACGCCCATAGCCGGCGAGCGTGCACGCCGCCGTACCCTCCCGGGACGCTCTTGGGCTCTTTTGGAGGCCACTTTGTGTTCCAAGTCTCCTACGAAGACGGGACGGCGGCGGCGCACGTTGAGGTCCCCGTGGAGCCGCTGGATTTGCGGGTGCCTATGTTGTATTTTTGAAGAGAGAGAGAGAAAATGAGAGAGACAAAGTGGTGTTTTGCTTTTGTCGTCTTTGTTCTGTAATGATTTACGTTGGGAGAGAGAAGACGATGCGCGCGCATATAAAGAGAGAGCAAGGTCGGGGGTCGAGGTCGAAAAAAAAAAAAACGAGCCCTTCGCCCTCTCTCTCTTCACTCCCTCCCTTTCGAACGCTTGCTCTTTTTTCTCGATCAAGAAAAACACCCCTCCTAAAAAAATGGCCGCCTCCCGCCCGCTCGTGACGGTCCAGGGCCTCGACGGCACCGCCTCGGGCCAGACCGCCCTCCCGGCCGTCTTCACGGCGCCGATCAGGCCCGACGTCGTGCTGCAGGTACGCTACGCGCGGAAGTCAAGGCGTTTGTTTTGATTGCGAAGAAATCGACGGAAAGCGGCGGCTGGATTTTGCGGAAAGCCTCGTTTTCTCGCCTCGATTTCGGCCCTCTTCTTCTTTCTATCCGCCAGTTCTCTCCGCCCGGACGCATGATACTTGTCTCGCAGAGAGTTTCGGGGCAAGATCAAGAGAGAATTGCGTCTGGCGGCGTCTGGCGAGCGGAGGGCGATGATGATTGCGGCTGCGGCGGCTTCTCTCTCGATTGATGACCGATCTTGACTCGCCTTTATCACTTCATCATCATCATCACCGCCGTCGCTCGCCCGGCGCCTTTCGGTGCCTTTTTGTCCTTCGCGATCGGCTCTTACGATGCACCAAGCCCTCCGCGATCGCACACGGGGGTTGGAATGGCGGTTTGTGGCCTTCGAAGCGTTGACAGACACCCCCGCGCGAATCGAAAGTCCTTGCGATCGCGCGCGGCGGCTCTCGACTTTTTCTTCACCCTCTCTTCTTCCGCTCACTCACCTTTTTCTTCTCTCTCTCTCTCTTCTCCACCCTTAACTCCAGGTCCACACCGGCCTCGCCAAGAACGCCCGCCAGCCCTACGCCGTCTCCTTCCCGGCCGGCATGCAAACCGCCGCCGAGTCCTGGGGAACGGGCCGCGCCGTCTCCCGTATCCCCCGCGTGCCCGGCGGAGGCACGCACCGCGCGGGCCAGGGAGCGTTCGGCAACATGTGCCGCGGCGGGCGCATGTTCGCGCCGACCAAGACCTGGAGGCGCTGGCACCGCAAGGTCAACGTCAACCTCAAGAGGTACGCAGTGGCCTCGGCGCTGGCCGCCTCGGCCCTGCCTTCGCTGGTCATGGCCCGCGGGTACAGGGTCGACGCCGTCCCTGAGCTGCCGCTCGTCGTCGACGACTCTGCCGAGTCTCTGACCAAGACCGCCAAGGCGGTGCAGCTGCTGGAGGCTTTGGGCGCAGGCGCCGAGCTCGCCCGCGCCCGCGACGCGCGCAACATCCGCAAGGGCAAGGGCAAGATGAGGAACAGGAGGTACGTCGGGCGTCGTGGACCCCTCGTCGTCTACGCCGGCGACGGCGCCGTCTCGCGCGCGTTCCGTGCCATCCCCGGAGTCGACATCGCTTCCGTTGACAGGCTGAACTTACTGCAGCTGGCCCCCGGGGGACACGTGGGAAGGCTGATCGTGTGGACCAAGGCCGCCTTCGAGCGCCTCGAGGCCCTCTACGGCGCCGGTGCCGGCGCCGAGGCCCCCGAGAAGAAGGGCTACTCTCTGCCGAGGCCCATCATGGCCAACGCCGACCTCGCCCGCCTGATCAACTCTGACGAGGTGCAGTCCGTCGTCCGCGCCCCGCGCTCGGGCTCCCGCAGGGTGGGCCTGCGCAAGAACCCGCTCAAGAACCTGGGCGCGATGCTCAAGCTCAACCCGGCAGCGGCCTCGGCCAAGCGCGCGGCGCTGCGCGCCTCTACCAAGGGCAAGGGCGCGCCGAAGAAGGGCAGGCCCGCCGACGCGCGCGCCGCGTCCAAGGCCTTCCTGGCCAAGATGCAGGCGGACCACGACTACCTCGGGGACGACTACGACGTGTTCAGCTCGTGGCTGGGGACTTCGGAGTAGACTTTCTTTTTTTTGGTTTTGCTGCGGAAGGAGAAGAAGAGAGGAGAAGAGAGGAGAAACAGAGAGAGCGAAGAGATTTTTTTCCTTGTTTTTTTTTGTTTCCCATTTTCTTCTTTTCTATTCAACTTGTCATTCCAAAAAAGAAACAAAAAACATTCATCTGACTTTAATTTGAAAGAGAGAGAACGAGTAAAAGAGGCGGAGAGAGAGAAGCGGAGAGAGAGAAGCGGAGAGAGAGAAGCGGAGAGAGAGAAGCGGAGAGAGAGAGAGAAAGCACGGGAGACGCTTGAACTGAGAGAGACAAAAAAAAAGAGAAACGAGAAAAAAAAAACTTTCTTCTTCTTCTTTTTCTTGTCCCCGACCTTCTCCTCTTCCCATGCCACTCAGACAGCCCCGCGAACCGCGTTCAGCGCCTTCCTGAAAGCCCCGTCCAGCACTGGCACCACGGGCAGCTTCCCCTGGTCCGCCAGCACCCTGTGAGCGCACCCGAACCCGCTGAACACGACCGCGTTGACACCTTGCCCCGGGAACGTCGAGTCGCCCACGCAGTAGAGCCCCGGCACAGCTGTCGTGTTCATCGGCATGCCCAGCATCCCAGTGGGCTTACGAGAAGGGATGGGACCGTAGCTACCGTCTGCGCGGTTGAGGAAGCGGCGGTGCGTCTTCGGGGTGCCCACCTCGCGGCTGATGATTGATTTGGATAAAAGAGGGAACGCCGCGGCCTCGAGCCGGGCGACGATCTCGTCGGCGACTCTTTCTTTTTCGAGCTCGTACTCCTCTGGAGTTAACTTCGTCCACGCGTCGACCCAGTCGGGGGTAAAGGCGTGGAAGACGTGACTCCCTTCTGGACACAGGGAACGATCCAGAAGAGAAGGGATGGAAACAAAGAGAGTGCCGCGAGGGTCTTCCATTTGCTGCCAGCTCTCGAGGACGATATGGTGGCACTGCAGCTCCTCGTCGTCGAGTTTGGAGTTGTTGACGTGCGCTCCTTTCCGAGTCTTGCCCTTGATCCCTTCCCTGTGGCCACGGAGCAGGGTCTCTGCGTCGACGCGCATGTGGATAGAGAGGAAGGAAGGGGACTTTTTGTACCTGTCTCGGAACTCGATTTCTTCTTTGGGCACTTTCGTCTCCGGTAAGAGGCGGCCAAAGGTGTCCCAGCGCGTGGCGTTGCTGATGATGGACTTGGCTCGCAGGGTGCGCCCGTCGGCCGTGCGCACGCCGACCGCACGGAGAGGAGAAGACGTGGAAGAAGCCGTGGAAGTGGAAGCCTCGGAAGAAGAAGAACTTGTTTCGATCCCGGTCACGCGGCACCCATACTCGATCACGCCCCCTCTCTCCTCGACCCCCTCCGCCAGCAGCTCGGCCAGCACCCCCGTCCCGCCCACGGGGTAGTTGATCCCGCCGTAGTGCCTGTCGCAGAAGACCATGCCGGCGTTGATCATCGGCGTCATCGCGGCGCTAACCGTCGACCAGCAGAAGCACTCGACGTCGACGAAGCCGCGGGCCTCTTCGTCGTCGACCCATTTGTTGCTCAGGTCGCCCGCGTTGGTCGGCAAGAAGCTGGCCAGCGTCAAACAGGCCAGCGGGTGCTTGGCGAACTCGCCCAGAAGGTACCGGGGCTCCTCGAGCGACTTGAGCTCCAGCGAGTTGAGAGAATTGAACACGCGCCAGCACTCGTCGTAAAACCTCTGTAGCCCCTTGGAGGTGCTCTCTTGAGTGAAGACGGCTTTTAACTCATCCACAAAGTCCTCGTATTTCCGCCACACCTTGATCTCCAGGCCGTTGGGGTGCTTTGGCGAGCTAGGCAAGTGGTAGTGGATCTGTGTGGGGTCCGGAACGGTTTCGATTTTCTTGCCGACGGCCGCGAGCGCCCGCGTGATAAGGTTGGTGGTCCCTCGGTGTCCCAGACCAAACATCATAGAAGCCCCGACGTCGTAAGTGGTCTTCCCTTCGTCGCGCTTGAAGTGGCCTCCGGAGCCTCCGGGGATGATGTAGCTGATGGGAACGGGAATGGAGGGGGAGGAGAAAGAAAGAGAGGGCGAGGTTGGCGTTTTTTTTTTTTTTTTTTTTTCGGTGGGCGGTGTTGAACGAGGAAAAGCGAGAAAAGCGAAGAAAAAAGAGAATTTGTTTCAATTTACCTC
>Ga0114918_10000309_pt1 | contig 41516 bp, 32 predicted proteins | sample LantaG_FD_87015 | JGI IMG/M metagenome (GOLD analysis project Ga0114918, IMG submission 87015) | Deep subsurface microbial communities from Baltic Sea to uncover new lineages of life (NeLLi) - Landsort_02402 metaG | ecosystem: Environmental > Aquatic > Marine > Oceanic > Sediment | place...
GATTTCGACGGGTTCGGACATGAACCCGCAGAAGAGGTTGTGTCAGACACGGACTGTTTTGCAGTCCGTGCATCGACCAGTGACGCTGGAATCCCCCGGCTTTAGCCGTGGGGAGGATGTCAAGATAATGCACACGACTATTACCAGTATTGAAATCGGCTGTCTGCCCTGTTCAATCAGCTGGACGTCGAAGAAGTCGCTTTCCACGACGTAAGCCTCCTGTTTCATGAGTGCGGGCAGTACTGCAGGGTCGTTGAGGGGATTATACGGATGCCACTCGGAATCACTGGTACTGCCGTAGCCACCGTGCCCGGTGTCAAATTCGACCTTGCATTCTGTCCCCCTGATCAAGGTAGATTCCGGAATGTAGGAAGGACGCTCGGCGGGTTCTTCTTTGAACATACAGGGGAGACGGTCTGCAAAGTCCTTGCGGAACCTGAATTCGGCGGCTCGTGTGTCGGGGAAGTACGTTTCGTTTTCCTTGGACTTGTTTACAAGTTCTTCGTCGGCGTCCGTCATCGTCGGCTTCGGGGTCAGAATCTTCTGGAATTCCCGGGTCTTGTAGATTCGGGTTTTTCTGGGGCGTTGCGACGCCTGGACAAAGCCCGTAAGCAGAAGGACGAGGACAAGTGCTTGAATCGGATATCGCATACTAGTTCTCCTTGTTATAACCTCAATATAGCACACAATTATGTTGTGTCAAGTCGTTTTTTGATTTTTTGTATGAATTCAGATTTCCTTGTCCGAATGCAGGAAAACCCTCTTGATTTTCAGGAGTAGTTCTCGTAAACCAGGATACCTGCCCATGTCGAACAACAAGAGTAGAGCCGTTATCACATCCATGGAATTTGCAGGATCTTGGCCGCGTAACGCCGAACAGCGCTTCTTTTTTCTGCGTTACAACTTCAAATATATCGATAAACCCTACGATCGCCCCTCGGATTTTGCCAGCTATGTGGTCAACGAGCGCCCAATGTCCGCCGCAACTACCGATGCAAATGCGTTGAAGGGATTGATGATGGACGAGGGAATCGGTCGTCGGACGGTACCTCAATATCTTCGCTCGGCGGTGGAACGTGGAGAATTTGAAAAAGTGGTTTCCGAGATGTCCTCCGACGGAATGATTAAATCGAATCTCAATCCGAATGAAGCCGAGGTGTCGGAGGGGCTCCCCGAAGATCTCAGCGACACACAGCCGAAACAGGGAGAACTCTTCAATCCCGACGAGCTGAAGAAGACCAGGCGTCCGTGGGGTCACTGGATGTCGTGGTACGGTCGCAGTACCATGAAGCGTGAGAGTTCTGACGAGCAGAGCGTGCTCCTTGACGACATCCTCTATTCGTGGGAGCGGGACGAGTATACTCCGGAGCAGTTTGCCCAGGCTGTCCGGGAAATCGGGAAGGATCCCAAGTTGGTGGATCTGGGTAGCCTTGGAAGGCATCTGGTGTTCGACGACACGGTGTACGACATCGATTCTCCGGATTCCGGGAAGAGCATTTCGGATTTCATCTGGGGATTGAACGATTTTGCGCTTATGCAGTATGCCGAAGAGCGCGGCATCTCCTCCGACGCATGGTCGGAGATAGGGGAGGGTGCCGTCGCCTACCATGGTACCGACGTTGAAAGCGTCAAATCAATCATGGAAAACGGACTTAATCCGTCCAACAAGTCCCGGAGCATCAGCAACCGCAGCACCGGTGCCGCCGTCTTCATGGCTTTTAATCCCGAAGATGCCGAAGGCTACGGCGACGTCTGCCTCGAAATCAACCTCGGTGCCATGAAGAATGCCGGTATCACTCCCGAACTCCAGCAGGAGGATCCGATCATCGAGTCCAAGATGCGCGGTGTGATTGCGTGGCTTCTCGGTGATCAGATGGGAGACTGGGGGGAATCGGAACTTTCCAGTGAAGGCATCAACGAGGATACGTTGGTGATGTTCGGCGCCGTGCCGCCCCGTTTCATCCGTCTCTACAGTGGGCCGGACGAGCTGATGTCCCAGTATGGGGCGGCTGTCGGAGTTGTCAAGACGGCAGTTACAGACGAAGAAATATTGGAATATGACGAGGAGCTCTCGGCTGAACGTTCTGAGCTTCGTAATATTGAGGAGATTCGCGATGAATACGACGAGGAGGAAGACGGTGGTCAGGACATGGACCGGAGTAGTCTCTTTTCTTTGATGAAGGACGTCTTCGAATCTTCGGCTAAGTTGGCACAGTGGCGTTCCTCCGGCAATCCGATGGACCTGCGTCGGATAGAGAGGCTTGAACCCTCAGCTGAAGTTTCAGCCGAGATTGCAGTCCGCTACATCACCGCCAAGCTCGAAGAGTGGATGGAGCGGCATGACATCTGGGATTCGTGGTGGACGGATGCGGTAACTTTCTTTATGTCCAATGGTGTGTATAAGGTTGGTTCGACATTTCATCCCGTGAATGTGGATATCCGAGACCAGATTGTACAGGTGGGGAGGAAGCACTTGTTGGACCAGATATATTCATTCCCCGATGAATTTCCTAATGAAATTCCCTATTGGATTGGAAGCGACTCGTCGACGGCGCAGGCATTTGCTTCTATTCTTCGGGTAAATAATGTCATGGTACGGGAGTACGAAGAGGAGAACGAAACGACCGCTGAAGAAGAGTTGGAGAGTGATGCTGAAGGGTTTATTTCCGAGTTGGGATTGGAGGACGAAGCCAAGAAATTTGCTGTCGAGAATGATGAGCAGTTTGAGCGGTACGTCCGGGACGATATGTCGTTTTTTCAAGACTTCGACGATCTAAAAGAAAAATTCCAGATCTATGAATGGGCTGAAGTCTGCAAGCAGGCGGCTCGAGAGGCGAACGCCTATGATCAGTGGAAACAGGGATTCCCCGGAATCGAGGAAACCGAAGAAGGTATCAGACGCGCAATCCAGATGTTGAAGTCGGCGCGTAATTTCGATCAGAAGGTACAGGCGTTGTCCTATGCTTTGAATGTGGAGCACTACTTTGGCAAGGTTATTACAGACAGGATGTCCGATGAAGACCTGAGTGATCGCGAAATTGGTCAGCTGCAGAATATTGCGGAGTCGATCAACGGTATCACACCTCTTGAAATCCAGGATCTTGACGAGCTTTCAAATGTCAGTGCGGCGTTTTCGATGTTTTTGAAGACCGCTCAGACATGGTACCGCGGTCAGGTCTTTGTCGATCACGGAGAAACCTACAACATCGATACCCTTATCGACACCGTAAAACGCAACCATGTTGTAAAAATCCCCGTTTCCGACCTCAAGACACAGCTGTTCGATGAAGATGTCTGGGCTGAAGCTCCCAACCGGTTGTCACCGATGATGGTGATGACCAATCCTACGAAGAACAAGCTCTACGTCAAGCACATGCAGGACATCAGGGTTGCCGATATGCAGCACCCCATCATCATTCGTAAATCGGATATGAAGATCGTCGACGGCTATCATCGTCTGGCGCGCGCGTTTCTTGAAGGAAGACCATTGATCAAGGCGGTATTTGCGGAGCCGGAGCAGATGAATGCGTGCCGCATCCTCTAGTAGGATGGTGGTTGAGAATCTTCGCCGGTTATCGAATCTTCCTCGGCATAGTGCCAGATCAGTTCACGCCCCGAGGTCGTCATACACCACCGTTCCAGGATTATCTTCCCCAGATGCACCTGGTCGTGTATATTGGGGCTCAGCCATACCTTGTTCCACTCGCCTTCGGCATTCGGAGCCTCCCTGCCGTGGATATGGTGTTCCACAAGTGGTCCGCTGTAGCCTGAAATCGGGCACTTCTGGGTTCCCGACCGCATTAGTTTTCTGACATTTCGGCGTGCCATGACAAAAGAGGTTTCCCGGGCTTTGTTTTCGAATGGTATTGTACAACTTGGAACGTGGTAGAATCCTCTTGGAGGAAATTCATGCAGAATTGGTATAGGCAGGCTCAGGATGCCGGGACACCCGGTACCATCGGAGCGAATCCGTCGGGAGGCGCCCTGCCTGCGGTGAATCCAAATTCTGTGAGAGACACGGACAAGCCCGGAGAGGATGCTGCGGCTCCGGAAACCAATGTGAACTATGTCGAGCTGGACAGGATGATCAAAAACAACATCCTCAAGCCGCTGTACAACTACCTGAATACGTTCATGAACAGCCCATATCCCGACTACAAGGGTGAAAACAACCCGTTTATGGAGGCGATGATCCAGCTCTACAAGAGCGATACCATCATCGGTTTCAAACGTCAACTTGATGCCTATCTCAACGTCAGCCGTCTGGTCGTCTCGGGGAACCCCAACCCCGCTCTGCAGAGGTGGGTCGCGACGATTTTGACGATGTTCCCCGAAGGCGAGGCAAAAAATCAGATCAGAATCGAGCTTGACAAGGTCGGTGCGGCGGCAGGAATGCAGGGGACGGGAGTCTGAAGACCGAAATATGATCCGGAACCACAACAACCAAAAAGTGGACTAAAAAGATGAACAAGGACGGAAAAGGTGTTGCCTTTGATGTTATCGCGATGAAGGCGATGAAAACAAAGGAAACAGGCAAGAAAGAAGGCTCTCTCGGCGATTTGTTCAAGTGCGTCGACAGTTTGAATTCTTCGACGGTATCCCTCAACGACTATGTGAATTCGATTGCCGAGCCCGGCTACCGCCAGAAGATCGCCAATTATCTGGAGGCATTGAAACGCATCCAGGTTGGACTGCTCGAGATCGCCCAGGACAAGATTACCGGGATTCCCGGCGTCAGTGAACAGCTGGATGCCATGGAAGAAACGGTTTCTGACGCCGGCGGCGAGTAAATATCGGAGGTTTCCGATGAAGATGGTACGCCTCTCCCAGGATGCGTCCGCCATCGTCCAGGACATCCGCAAGTATGCGTCTGTTCTCGACGAGCAGGTGGACGAAGCCTACAAGATCCTCCTTCAGGAGCGTGACGCCCTTCGTGCCATCGACGACATCAAGGGTCTGGACGACTATGATCGGGAGTGGAAGCGGATCGTCGACGGACTCGAATACATGAAGTCGCTTGCCTCTTTGACTGCCAGAGGTGACGACAAGGCATGGCAGAGGGCTTTCACCGACGGTATTGAAAAGACCAAGATGAGCGGTGGACAGGAGGAGCTATGGAACAAGAAGGAGCGCAAGGAGGGAGACAAGCTTAGGGAACAAAAGTCGAGAGCCGGAGAAAAGGCAGAACCCCCTGTTTCACAGAAGCCGGGGCGGCGTGTCCCGACGTATGCCCTGAGCAATCCCGAACAGGTGTCGTCCATGCTCAAATCGATGTTGAACAGGTCGAAGTCCGCCTTCCCAGAACGGATTGAAGATTTCAATGCCTCCTGGTTTGCAGCTGTTGTCGGGAGCATGATCATGCAGATTCTCCAGGAAGCCGCCGACAACGCGGGTCAGTCCCTCGATCAGTTTGTTTCCGTCGCCCAGTTGGATGCGCTGCTTCCAGAGATAAAGACGAAGGTGAATTCTACCTTGGAGAAGAAGCTGGTCGACACTCTTGGGAAATTCGATCGTGTCCAGCGTACGGAGAGATGGAGATCGAATGTCGCCCAGTTCTCCGCCGCCGCCCAGAAACTTATAGGAGAAATCAACGGTACCCCGACTTCGAAGGCGTGGTATTCCGGATATGAAAAGTATGCCGGGATGATCCGTCAGTCCGCCCTGAAGAATCCCGAGGAAGAAGTCAAGGCGCTCTACAACGATTTTATGGCAGTCGAGGAGGGCGAAAGGCTTACCAAGGCGTTTTCGGTTGCCACCAAGAGAATTTCCGGGCTCGTTTCCTATTTGTTTCAGAAGGCGGACGAGCTTTTCAAGGAAGTCAAGGATCCGGCGACGAAGAAAAGCGTATCGCTCGTTCTGGACGGCATGAAGTGGATGGGGAAAATCGCTCAGATGCTTCAAATGCGTAGCGAAGAAGGCTCTCGTGAATGGGCGTCGGCGAAGAAAAACGGTCTGGATCAGCTGGATGTCTCAGGACTCAAGGATTTGAACGGCGACGGCATAGTTGACGAAAAGGATCTGGAGATTCTTCTGGGAAAGGCTCCGGGATCGATCGGTGGGAATCCTGCTGCAACGCCGGCACCGGGCACCGCTCCGGGAACTGCTCCAGGAACTGCCCCTGGTACTGCCGCACCGGCATCTGGTACCCCGTCCGCAGCTCCGTCTGCCCCGGGTGCCGCTCCGGGCACCGCTCCGGGCACCGCTGCCCCCGCTCCCCAATCGGGTTCTGCAGTCCCCAATGATGCCGAATCGGTCAAAAAGGAGATCGAAAACATCGTCGGAATGTCAAGCGATATCCCGGGGTTGTCCGAAACGCTGTCGAAACTTTCTGCCCAGTTGCCGTCGACTCCCGCTGAAAGGGCGTGGTTCTATACCGCCGGGTTCATCTTCTCCGAAATGGGGGTTTACACAACTCTTCTGCAGGATGTAGCAGAGAAAAAGGTATCGGCAGACCCCAATTTTCTCAAATTCTTTGATGACGCGCTGAAGCGATCTGTAGCCAAAGTCGCCTTTGTGCTTGGGAATCCCGAGAGTGCCCAGTATAGAAGCATCGCAGAATGGTCGGTCAACCCTCCCAAGGGTGGTTCGAAGATTGTCCGTGACGCCGCATCGATGATCGAGCTTTTGAGGCTTCGTCAAAACGGAGAGCTTTCCCCGGAAGCAGTACAGGACGCGATATCGGGTCTCCCGGGAAGGGAATCTCCGGAACCTCTCCAGATCGGAGAAGGTGAAGGCGGTGCCCTTGTTCCCCGTTCCGAATCCCCGGTTATGGAGTCTATCGTTTCCAAGATTCGTCGGGCGCCTTCTGATATTCGGGGGGTCATCAGCCGACTGAATGCCGCAGAACTTGAAACATTCATCAGAAACGCCGCCCAGTGTATGATGAACGCCGGTATGTCACCGACCCTGCTCTTTTCCACGCAGATTATGCAGAATATGGGGTACCGTCCAGGCGGAAAGGGGTTGTCCAAGGAAGAATTTGAGGCGAGATTCAAGATGATCAACGATACCATGGATGTCATTCGTCATCTGATTCTCGGACCGGATGCCGCCAAGGGACAGCTTCCCGACAGTCTCCTGGGAGTGATCGACGAAGTTTTCAAATCAAACGTGAACGAGGAGATGCTCGACGATCCCGGAAATTCGACGGTAATCGCCCGCGAGGTCGCCAACAGGATACTCAAGGCAATAGAAAATGCAAAACTGGATCTCGGAAAGAAGTCTGCCAGGGTTCGTGACGAGTTCAAACGTCACGGGCTGAGTGGAAACCCGGAGGATTTTGTCGAATGAAGACCATCGTAAAGTGTTCGAATTGTTCGGAGGTCACGCTTGCCGAGGGCGATCACGACATCACGATTGAAATCGACTTCCGTAGATATGTAATCTCCTATATGTGTCCGGTATGTCGGAAGCTGAACGAAATGTATGTCGAGCCTTCCAAGCACGATCTCGCCAAGAGACAGCCGCTGCCCGGCATCCGCGTGTTCTAATGTCGATATTCCAGAACGGAAAAAGAGATGGCGCAGTGTCCCCGGCACCTGCCCCGGCACCTGCCCCGGCACCTGTCCTCTCGAACAATGTCGAGATGCAGGCTCTACTCACACAGATTGCCGAGCTTACCAAGAGTATTGCAGTCGCGCAGGGAGTCCAACTCGCTGGCGGTGCCGAAGTCGATCCGGCCGAAGCCCTGCAGAGGCTTGCAGCTGCAGCAGGGAATATCGGAGAAAGACGCATCGTGGACGACGACATCGGAGATACGGACATCGTCAAAGGTGACGAGAAGAGTCGGAGCACGCTGGATCTTCTCAAGGAGCTGTGATGCTGCGATGGTTTGTCCGGCGGGTTGTAAAATACGTAGTCGAGGAGCTGAACTGCTCCGATGATTTTCAGTGGCTGATGCACAGATACTGGAAGGGGACGGTCGAATCACAGACGTCTACCGCTTCCGGCGCATCTCCAAGGGTTTTATCCGCCGTCGAGGTGGATTCGATGAAGGATCTGGCGGCGGCGATGACTGCCGGAACTTCGGATGTCGAAATCGGAATAAAGAATGAGTCCGAGACGGTTTCGACGAATAAGGAACGAAACGCCGACACTCTTCGGCGGATAAGTGAAATTGGAGACTGAACTTAATGTCTGAAAAAGAGAAATATCTTCCCGGGGTCGGAGTCGACGTCGGAACGGCGAACATCGTCGTGAGTCGGCAGAATGTCGATGGGAACTTTGTCAACACGACCCATCGGAACATGCTCTACCAACTTGATGAGAACGACGAATCATCCGATCTCCTCAAGCGTGGAGACTATCTCTATGCGAAGTTCGAAGGAAAGTACTATGTAATCGGGAAGGATGCCCTGTCGCTGGTCAACGCCCTCGGTCAGGGGGAGATCATGCGTCCGATGAAGGATGGACTCCTGAATCCCCAGCTCAAAAGCTCGCAGGAACTTCTCTTCCATATCATCCGTGCGGTGTTGGGCAGCCCCATCATCGAAAACGAACCGCTGAGGTATTCGGTACCGGCGAACCCCGTCGATCGTCTGGAAATGAGTAACACCTTTCATCAGATGATCATTCAAAACTTTTTGAACGGTCTCGGTTTCGATTCCAATCCTTTGAACGAAGGAATGGGGGTTGTCTACGATCTCGCTCCGGTGATGAAAGTTGACGGAGTCGAAGTTCCGCTGACCGGATTCGGAATATCGATGGGCGGCGGGATGTTCAATGTCGCCGGAGCCTACAAGGGGCTGCCGGTCTGTGAATTCAGCATCACGAAGTCGGGTGACTACATCGATCAGCAGGTTGCCCAGGTTACCGGTCTTCCCGTGGGGAAGGTCACCAAGATCAAGGAAACGAAGCTCGACCTCAATAATGTCGACATCAACGATCGTACGATCGCCGCCCTGTCGATCTACTACGACGAGACGATGAAGCGTGCGGTGCTCAACATCAAAGCCGAGCTGGCAAAATCGAACCACGACTTCGACGGACCGTGTGAGATCGTCATTGCCGGCGGCACAGCGCTGATTCCCGGTACCGCCGACCGTTTCAAGATCATCGCCGCGAAGGAGAAGATGCCCTTTGATCTCCTCGGTGTCAGGCTTTCAGAGCATCCGTTCTATTCCGTCGCACAAGGAATGTGCCTCCGTGCCCGGGGCGACTGGGAAAAGAAGCAAAAATAACTGGAGGGCGCTCAAATGGCATATGCATCACTGGACGATCTGAGGGCGATTCTGCCGAAAAACATCACGATCGGCGATGTGACCGCGTACAGCCCGAGCCAGGCGAACCCGTCGACTGTTTCCATCGATGTCGCCAACCGCCTCCTGTATTTCGCGACGCAGTATGTCGACAGCAGACTGACCCCTTACTACCTCACTCCGCTGAAGCAGATCGTGGAGGCGCGGCGCCCGATCATCCACGACATGATCCCGGGATCGAACGACGTCATGGTGGAAGATATCCTGCCGTTTACCGGTGGTATGGGAGTAAGATTGAAGGACGACAACGGGAGCGAGCTCAATAGGATCAGGACGGTTCCCGAAAACTTCGACGACGGAGACGGGACGCGTCCGAACCGCCACCATATCGGGCTCCTGTATCTGTCGACCAACGCCTACGACGCCGGCAGCAATGCAGTGCTCGAGATTCTTTCGTATCCGAATCCCGTTACTCCGATGACGGCAAAGTTCGCGGTAGCCTTCTTGTACGACAAGATCTTCTCCGCCGATGCAGCACCGGACGGCAGCAGCTACGGCAAGACGATGAGGAACTCCGCCAAGGAGGATCTCAATTCGATTCTGACTGGTCAGACTCGTCTGCGCGGTCAGGAATTCGTCGGTAGAAGGTTTGTCCGCCAGCAGCTCTTCGACGGCTTCAAGAGTCCTGGAGATGTAGAGGGAACGCAGGACAAGGAGTGACGTCATGGACTGGGCAGAAGAATTCGCAGAAATGCTGAAAAGCGCTTCCAAGCGGATTTCAGATCTCGCCCCTTCGTTTTCAGAGGATGCCTCGGATTTCAAGAGGATGTTCGTCAAAAAAGGGGGCGTCCTGATACGCCCGAGGCTGAGATCTACGCCCGAGGAAGCCAAAAAGCACGATATATCGAGCGTCGAGGGTAGATTTATGCTCCAAAGAGAGACGATGTTTGAAAATGCGTTGGAGGGTGAATAGATGCCTGTTGAACAACTGATAGACGGGATGATCAATGTTTTGAAGAAGAACGTTGTCGCGCGTACGCCGCTGACACAGGATGTACTGACCGGACAGGGAATCATAAAGGTCGACAATACCTTCCACTTCGAGGATGTCAACGAAATCGTGCTGTTCCAGAACGGGAGTGAAAACGACCTGAACTGGCACACCATCGCCAAGATCATCGACACCAACACCATTCAGCTTCTCCAGCCGGTGACCATGGATTTTACGGTGGCTCAGGGTGCCCAGATCCAGAAGGCACTGGGGAACACCTATGTCTTTCCCGAGGACATCCTTTTCGGTGACCGGGAGGTGATCCCCAATCCAAACCGCATCGTCATTACGGTAGACCCCGATACGCTGTCGAACGAATGGATCTATCTTATGGGCGGACTCGACGAAGACTACCGTCTGACGATTTCAATCTATGCAAAGGACGACTCCTTCGTCGACGGCATGCGCATCATTTCCAAGTTTGCCGACAGCATCTATCATCTTTTGAACGGCAACATCCACCTCGACATTGTCAATGATGAAACTCCGTTGACTGCCGATCTCGCCATCGGTATCCGCGATGTTTCCATTGCCAGTACGGCGCAGTGGCCGGCCGACCAGGATCACCGCTATGAACTGCAGGACAACGAAAACGTCGAGATCGATTTTGCCATCGACTCGGTGGTCAGTCCTACGGTCGTGAGACTTTCTCGTACCACGGTCAAAAACTATCAGGTGGCGCGCAAGGGCATTCTGCGGAGGCGCGTCAGGTATCTCTACGAGAGCCGCGTCGACAAGGTCGAATTCGGCTATATATCGAAGGAAAACGTCGTTTTCAAGGCTGCCCGTCTCAGCTGGTTCGGAAAGGAAACCGAGGAGTACGGATTCCCGCAACACGGCAGGGGCGGCATTTTTTAACGTTGCGCTTCTTCAAAATCTGTTGGAGACCATATGGATACTGCACTGCTGTTCTATACAAACAACCTCCTGCCCGCACCACTTTTGAACGCGACAATTCTTCGTATGTGGGAACTCGCATGGGAAAACGACTGTTTTTCGATCATTTCCTCACATTTTCCTGTCACCCCCTCCTACACCGATGTCTCCGGCGACGAGTTCTTCGATCCGAGCCGTAAGGACATCTTCCCCTTCGACCCCGCGATCGAAGGTGCCTTCGTCAGGCGTCCCGAATGCAGGGTTCAGTCGGATGTAGCTGTGGTCACCGGACGTCTTGCCTACAGCCCGATGACGATCGCCCGCCAGATCGTCCATGCACTGCGTCGTATTAGTCTGGAAAAGATCATCCTTATGGAGCACGACGTCTTCTATCCGCCAAACTATATTGCCGACATGTCCGCAGCTCTCGATGATTCGGCATTTGCACTCTATGACAACTATACATTCATGGACTGTGATGGATTTTTCAGTACCGAGATGGAATTTCGCCATCTCAGCCGTTATGCAGCACATCGTGCGGATCTCGAAAACTTCTTCATGTCGAAGATCGAAGAAGACAGATTCGCGATTCTCGAGCCGGTGTTCATCGATCACTTCAGGGGAGACCCGGACGCCGATCTTGTGAAAGGAGTCGTGGTCAATGGAGCAGTACCTGTGCTCGATGTCAAGCACGGTGCCAATGCCGCAGGACAGATTCTGGTCGGACGGCACAGATTGATGGACGACCACTGGGGATTCCATCCCAAATATCTGCCGTTGTTCGAAGACCAGGGATACGATGCCTTTCTCGGAACGGATGCAACACTGGGATACGGATTGTTCAGGTCTATGCCGTGATCGTCTATTGCCAAACCGGAGGCATCGGAGATGCCATCATGGGAACCGCCGTCGTCCGCGCCCTGAAGCGTGAATACGGTGACGTCAAGGTCGTCCATTTTGAAGGTCTCGTAAAACAGGTGATGCCGGAATCCGAAAAGTTTCCCCTCGACAGCCTCTACGATCTTTCGACCGTTGCCGAGTTCTTCCCGGACGCTTCACTCGCCGTCATCAACAAGTTCAGAAAGGACAACGACGGACAGCTTTCCTTCTTCTGCGCCTTGGATGATTCCATGCTCGAGCATGTGCGTGAACGTCGTGCGGCACATACTGCCGGCGTCTTCCGGCTTCTCGGACGCACCCCGGGAACTTCTCTGGATGAAATCAATTCCCTCTCGATTCTCAATGCGATGAATGCCGAGACCAACTATTTCGCCGACTGGCAGCGCTATGGATTCGATGTCGGGTACGACGATGTCCATCTCGATCATCCTGAAGAGGATGTCGGATCGGTATCCACCCTCGGCGACTTCGCCATCGTCCACGACAGCCGGTTGCCGGGAAGATCCGGGATCAGTCCGTACGTCATGAAGGCGTGGTATCCACAGCGGTGGAGTCTGCTCTGTCGGAAGCTGTCGGAAATCATGCCGGTGGTACAGATAGTCGGAAGAGATCAGCAGTGCTGGAAGAACGCCATCCCGCATACCGAGATAATCGGCGAATCCGCCGTCTTCAAGGATTATCTCAACCTATTGAGGCACAGTAGGTTGTATGTAGGAACCGATTCGTGGCCGGCTCATGCGGCAATATGCGTGCGTAAACCGAAATACGTCATCCTCAAGGGGGCGGTATCGCGGCGCTGGGATCACGATGGCGTCTATTCGAAGATCCTGCGTACGGGGCTCTGTCAGGCGTGCGAAGGCCCTGCCGGTGCCAACTCCAGCTGCCTCTGGCGGAACGGTACTCACGAGTGTATGGACGCCATCACCGTGGAAATGGTTTACAATACGGCCAAAGAGGAGCTCGCATGACGAAAACAACCAGAATCGATGGATATACGGTGTTCGGAGACATCCAGTCGAGAGGCGACTGGGAGGGAAAGATCTCGTTCATGAAGGCGAAGGGGCTGGATTTCTGCTCCTTCTACTCGTATTCGGTGTTCGTACCCGTGGTCTTCTTTCCGGAACACATCTCGGTGAAGCGCCACGGCGGCATGTCGATTCCGTACGGTATCTTCGCCATCAGAGATGAAATCATCCCTGCGGAACTCGATTTCAACAAGAATCCGGCATCTCTGGGTATGGACGCGGCGTTTCGACTGGCGGAACAGAACATCGTTCTCGAGTGTGAAGGAAGGTGGTCTGATGAAATCCCCAAACTTCTCATGGAAGATCCGGACTGGATCGCCGAAGTTTCGTGCCATCTCGGGCAGATTTCGTATCGCAATTCGCTTGACGCCGCCAGACGATCAAAGGGAGAAATCCAGCTGGAGACATACGATCTCCCGGCTTTTCGCCCTCTGTTGGTAAGCGGCAGGCTTTCGTGGGGTACCAAGGCGGTATTCAAGGGCTATTGGAACGCCATGAGGGCGATGGGGATCAATGTCGACGTCTTTGAATATGACAGTTTTCTTTCCTTTTATGCCCCCGAAATCGTCCGGCGGCTGCTTCTCGGGCAGATTTCCGACGTTACGAAGCGTTATTCGCATGTCATCTTTACCGATGGACTGTCTATCCCACCGTGGCTTTTGGCTTCGACCCGGCAGACGAAGGTTTTGATTTCCACCGAGGATCCGTTCTGGGCGGATCGTACCAGGGCGATATATGGACATTACGATGTCGTGTTCACCAACGACAGGAATATGGCAGAATCGTTCGGTGTCGGCTATCTTCCGACCGCCGGCGACAGCTTTCTCCCTGCGGTAGAGCGGGAAAAGACGGTGGACGTGCTGTTTCTCGGTGCCGTATATCCCGATCGCGTCGACCTGCTCGAAAAACTACTCGAAATGTGTACCCGCAACCAGTGGAGCTGCCGGATTGTCGGTACCAGACACTTCGAATACTGTTCCGGCGAATTTTCCCGGGTGTTCGAGGAGCGGGTGGTACCAACCGATGCGGCGCGCGAGATGCAGGCGTCGGCAAAAATATGTATCAATCTGTTTCGTGATCCCCATTGTACGAAGATGTGCCGAAATGCGGAATTCGCTGTTGATTCGTGGAGTATGAATCCGAGATGCTACGATGTCCCGTTGTGCGGAAGCATGCTTTTATCGGATGTCCTGCCCGAATGCAATGAGATTCTCGGCGTCGACTATTGTTTTGAAGATGCCGGTGATCTTGAGGCTAAGCTAAAAAAATATCTGTCTGACGAGGCGTTCAGGCAGGAAAAAGCCCGAGACTTGCGGAAGTTGGTGGAGGAAGAGCATCTGTACCTGAACAGAACCGTCGTAATGATAGCGGGGCTGCAGCAGGGATTCGCGGTATAAACTGCGAATAACAGATGCTGAGAGGTACTCCAAAAGAGAAAGCAGGAGTAAGAAAAAATGGCATCTATCGTACTTTTCGACCAGGCAACCGGCAGAAGCAAGACGGTTGCGGCGACATTCGAAGCGGCGGTTCTGCACGCGCAGCTCAACGGCGTGCTCGACTACTACGTTCGTCTGTCGGTTACCGCAAACGACTTGGCAGGCGACCCGATTCCCATCTTCACCATTACGTCCCAGGACGACCTCGTTCTCGGAACTACGCAATGGGGTGGAAGCACAACTCCGTACACCGATCTGACGGCGGCCGTCAATGACTACGTGTTGCGGATTCACAGGGGCGATCCCGCAGATCCCGACACGGCGCTCGACTTCAATTCGTAAAGCTGACCCGAGGAGGTAGGCAATGGCAACTGTCATCAAACCTGGGTTCAGGGGTTACGCCGAGATCGACGGAACCTCGCCGCCGTTGCGGATTCGGTTCAGTTCGTGCAATCTGAATGCGAGCCAGGAAATCGAGGCTCCAGACCTCGTCATGGGCGACGACACGCATGATGCGTGGGCATATGGCAAGATCGAGGTACAGGGATCGTTCAGCGGTCCGGTTACCGAGAGCACAGGCGCATTCATCGACGAACTGGAGGCAAACCTCCAGGACGGCGTCCAGATCAATGTCAAATACTATGACGGATTCACCCGCGCATTTTCGGGGTGCCGCCTCAACACGTTCACGTTTACCGTGAACGCCGGTGAAGTGGTTCAGTACACCCTCGAAGTCATGGGTGAAAACCGGCTCGATTCCGATCCGACGATGACCGACGGCTTCACCAAGGGTGAAAAGCTGGTCACGTGGGACAAGGCGTCGATTCGTATCGGTACCCTCAAGCTCGACGAGGATGCCGACTGGCCGACGATCTGGAGTACGCTGGGATTCGAAAGCAACCTTCAGTCGTTTTCGTTCACAGCGTCGAACAACCTCAGTCGTCAATTCATCCTCGGGCAGTCCGACCTGTTCGGCGATCTCGTGGAAGGAATGAAGGCTGTGACCGGAAATATCACGTCCTATGTACTGAAGTCCTCCGAGGGACTCGGTGCCGGCGTGACATTCTGGGATCAGTACGACGGAGATTACGCCTATCCGATCAGATTCGATATCGGTGCCGACCTACAGGTTCATGCCGGTGTCAGATTCCACCGCGGAATCACTGATCTCGGTACCGGTCCGGTTGTGACCAGTATCGGCTTTACCGGCGTAACCACGCACGGCAGAGGCGCAATCGAGAGTGCTTGATCGCCTGAGGCGACATGAAATATATGGGCGCGGGTTCATCCCGCGCCCTTTTCCTCCAATTTTGATCGTTGTTTGTTTTGTGTTGTATAATTCCCTGTGAACGGGAACGTCCGTTCCTATTGGAGAACCGCATATGTCCGTGTTCATCAAGGACAAGAATACCTTCAGGCTGGATTTCTGGATCAAACACCTGGGGGACTTCAATTTCAAGTTTGTCAACAAGGAACAGTGGTGCAAGATGACCGACGAGGAGCGGGAGGGCTTCGAGCACTGCTGGATCGAATTCAAGCCTCTGACATAGCGCCTGCACAACGAACTCAGGGAAAGGGCGATCTACGACAATCCCGAAACCGGGCTGAAGGACTGGAGTCAGCCAACCTATGTGCAGGAGAAGATGAAGGAGGTTGTCAAGGACTGGAGTTTTACCGAAACCGACGAAGATGGCAACAAGATCAAGGTGAAGGTGTCCGATGCTGCCCTGGCATCTCTGCATCCCGGGATTGCCGAAGTGATCATGGATACCTACGAAGCTCATACCGAGCTTACCGATGATAAAAAAAAAGGATTATAACCTCGGTTCATAGATACTATGCGGCGAATGAAGACGAGGTTGTGGAGATTCCCCCCGAGATCATTGAAATTACCTTGATGGAAAACTTCCAGTGGACGCCGAACCAGATTGACGAGATCGAGTATTCGAGGATACAGGAATACTTCATGATCCTCAACCAGCGGCGGATTACGACGCAGCAGAAACAGGAATTCGAAGAGAAGAAGAAGCTTCATACGGAAGACGAAAATCAACTGAAAGGACTGAGGCTCCGGAAGGAGCTGTAACCAGGAGGAGTCAGACATGGCAAACAGTATCTTTGTGTCGCGAGAAGACACATTCCCACTCACGGTCTACTACACCAAGGAGGGGGATTTTACCGTCAAGAAGCCCAACGATCTTTCGGACGACGAAAAGGCGTCCGGAGAATATGATTCGGTGACCATCAAATTCTCGGTTCCCGACCACGCCTCCGCCAAGTCGCTGATGCGTCGTTCAACGACCTTTGTCGGCGGTATGCAGTCCTTCGATCAAGGCACCTTCAACAACGTGCTGTTCGAGATGTTGGCGAAATCATGGGATTTGAAGGACGAAAATGGGAAGGCGATTTCGTTTGATGCTGTGAAGCTCAACGATCTGCGTCCGGATATCGTGCGCACCTTTATCAACCTCCTCCAGGACGAACTGGATACCAAGGGACTCTACATGGCGGTGCTGCAGAGCTAGTCGTTCTTCGTCAAAAGGTATTTCTGGATATACCGTTTCTTCTTGAAGATATCGACGATCATGAACGGCAGCCCGACAAGCCAGAAACCGCCGAGCACGATGTAGGCGATCAGCGGATAGTCGAAGCTGTAGAGCGACTGCAGGAAGGCGAAGAGGCTGATGAAGTATACCCCCAGCCGTACCTTTGTCACTACCAACGAATTTTCCCTTTCGGTAAGAGGGTGCAGAAGGCGATCCTGTTTAGCGGGAGAGAAAGTTTTCCATACTTTAAGGGAGTATTTTGGTATGTAACCTCCGGGGCAGGAGTATCCTTTGGGAGGAGAGAGTACGGAATAATGGACACTGGTGCCTTGGGACTCTTCGCATTCCTCCTCGTTTTTGTCGTTGCCATACCCGGCGTTTCGTCGCGACCAGCTGTCGTAGGCGGCGGGATCCGAACCGGGACGATAATTCCCGGGATAGTTGTAGAATTCTCCGTGTCCGTCCATGGAGCCGTTGTTCCGGAGATCTTGGTCTCTACGGAGGCTGTCGTCCCCGTAGCGCAGGGCGCACGCCATTGCAAGGGCTTCAGGGGCGTATTCGTCGGCACTCATCAGTACCTGTCCACCGGGCTGATCCATGAGGAGCCGTCCATTCTCGATATAGCCCATACGGGGGGAGGCGTTGCCCCATCCGTTGAAGACTTCGTTGCCGATCAGGGTTGCGGCGGGGCGGGAGTCGACACGCCGACCAAAAAATACATGACCGTCACGGAACGTGGCAACCGGGGATCCACCTCCCCAAGGCTCAAAAAGCTCATTTCCTTCGATGAGGTAGAGGTAGTCGCCGCCGACGTATCCAGAATAGATTATGCTCATTTTAGTTCTCCTTCTTCTACTATCAACATATCACATATATAGTGAATGTCAAGCGAATTACTACTATTTTTCTAAAAATATGAAACCGAGCTCCAGAAAAAGGATATCCAACGTAATTTTGGGAAAATACAGAACAATCTCGCGAGGTGAATCTTGATCTTTTTTTCAATTACACCAGATGGACACCGTAGATATGCTGCTGCTGCTGGCTGGGGCGACCCCCGAAATGTCGTCCGGAACATGGGTAACACTGCAGTCCTAAAGATGTTTGATGATTCTTTGGCGGCACTTCCGGAGAATTTGCGTAAGGAAAAACGGGCCGAGTTTGAGCAGGAGTATTTGAATCTGCTTCTTTCGATGATCCCCGCCACCCATACGCCGCCCGAACAGATAGCTACCAATATCAAGGCGATGTACGACTCTGTACTCACTACGTCCCAGCTCATCGGAAATCGGAAGCTTCAAGGCACTTTTTCAAATTTGGCGATGTCCGCCGTCGAACAAGCGATTCAGGCTGCTCAGGATATGGGTGTTGATCTTCGCGGGATCGGAGTAAATCCCCCGGGAATGGCTGCTCCAGGAACAGAAGCGCCTGCGACGGCGGCCCCTGGGGCTGCGACTCCCGGAACAGCGGCAGCTCCCGGAACAGCGACTCCCGGGACGGCAGCTCCCGGAACAGCGACTCCCGGGATGGCGGCTCCCGGAACAGCGGCAGCTCCCGCAATGACGGGTGCAGACCTTCGTGAAAAAATGACCGATGTAGCCCGTAAGGCTGTGACACAAAGTATCGGGCGTCTTACTGCTGAAATGGGGAATATACCGGCAGACGAGGCGAACTTCATTTTTCAGCAATCCAAATTGGATGCTGCCAAGTACGGAGAACTTCTTTCGGTCTTCATCAATCGATTTTTTTCGGATCTTGGTGACGGTTTTTCCGATTACTACCAGAGGTATGGAACCGGTACCGAAGCGGAGAATACGGTGGCAACTTCGGTATTCAAGGATTTTGACGACATAGGTCAAGCATTCCTTTATCAGATGCTGGAATACGCTGCCCTGTTTTCATCCGACAGAGAGGAAGATGAGGCGAAGCGGGCAGAACTGAAAAAATACGCCAGTGTTTTTGACAACAAGGGGAGAAATATTTGGAAGAATGTGAGAAAGGGCGAAGCTGGGATGATCGCCGAAAAAGCTAAGTCAATAGCCGAATCCATCGGAAAGTCCGCCTTCGATTCGGAGGCTGTCAGGCGTAGTGGTAGTAAATCCGAAGCGGCAATAAACGAGAACCTTTTCAATGCCGCAGGATACGACGATCTGTACCAGAGATTTATTGGCGCAATGAAGGAATTGTCTCCGTATTCCGAATGGCAGAAGATGCTCAACCAGAATTCCACTCCCGGACAGATCGAATCGGGGGCACTGGACAAAATGCAGGAGGTATGGATGTCCGCCCGCCAGGCAGCGTCGACCGACAAATCTGCAAAGGACTTTCTGAAGAAATTCGGAAGAACGGTAAATTTTTTCGCCGTCAACAATATTGCGAAATCGAAGATAAATAGCGAAAAGACGTTCAAGGAAGACAAAAATTCCGATAGATTCGTGGACTATCTGATGAGTCAGATCAATTCCGCTGCCGGTATTCCGGTCTCCAACGAAGCGGATACAAATCCAGACCAGAAATACAGTCCCGACAAGTTCAAGCCGCCGACCTCAGATCTTCCTGTACCATCGAGCTCTGGTGGTACAGGTACGAGTTCATATGCGCTCGGGGTCATGATCTTGAGTATTTACAGAAACAAGTTTAACTTCAGGAAGCCGCAGGGCGGAGAAAAGCTGAAATTGAATCAGCCGGGCGAAAAAGTGCAGCTCAATCGACCCGAGGCTCCGCAGCCGAATCAGCCGGATTCTGCTACCAGCCAGAATCTGCCCAAGTCCCCCGCGGTTGCACCGCCGTCGGCAAAGGCTCCGGCGGTTCCTGGTGGCTGAGAAAATGGAGTTCTGAAGAATGGCTGGAAGAACAACAGGATTTGCATCTGCAATCGGCGATATTCGTGGCGAACTGGCGGCGTTGAGTAACGAAACCGGCGCATCCTCAGAAGTCTTCAAAAAATTTGCCGGGTTGCAGGACAAGGTAACCGATGCCTTCAGTAATTTAGGCAAGAGTGTCAACGTCTTCAACCGCGACGTCATGACCAATATTCGCTCTCTCAGACAGAGCAATATGGAATTTGAGAAGCTCAGTGCCTCTGTCAAGAACGTTGAAATTCGTCAGAAGGCGGCAGCACTGTTGACACAACACTGGACCCGTTCTCTTACCGATTTGGGGAATGCGGCGAAACAGGCAAGTTCATTTGTTGTTGGCGGTGTCGATGCCATTTCCAAAACCATGAGGGGTGCGACAAAAGAGGTGGGGGGACTTCATGGTGAACTGCTAAAATTCAATCGTCAGTCGCTGGAAACCTCCAGAACTGCCGATCTCCTTGGAAGAAAACTCTCCCTGACTCCGAAGTTCTGGGAAGATCTGGGAAAGAAAACGTCGCTTTCAAAAACCCAGTTCCTAGAACTTCAGAACGGCATGATGAAGTTGAGTGAAACCACCGTTCCTCTGGGAAAGGATATGCTGGACGTTACAGCAGTTCTAACTCAGAAGTTCGGTCCGGCGATGGACGTTGTCGAGGACCGCATGCAAAGGCTGGTACAGATGGAGAACAAGCTGCCTGGCGTCCGTGACGAGCTTATGAAGATGGCGGCGGCGGGAAAAGACTTCAGCCGCTCGGAGGGGATGGGCGATCTCACACTGTTGATGAAGGATCTGGGGACGTCAATGCGCGATCTCGACGTCATGAACCAGATCACCAAGCCCATGAATCAGGCGCAGAAGTCGATGATGTCCTTCGAAAAAGCCGTTGCGGAACGGGACGAGGCGATTCAAAATCTGAATGTCAATACCGCCCTTACCGCTCAGGAAAGCATGATCAAGGTCGAAAAGGCGATGACCATTATTACTGTACAGATTGACAAAATTCTTCAAAAATTCACCCTGTTGCCTAAAGCCTTCGTCTATATCAAGCAGATTGCCGTGGCGTCGTTCGGCGGCATGGTAGCCGGTGTCCTTTCGCTGATAAGATATGTCCAGACTCTGACTGCCAGTTTTACCCAGGCGGCTGCCGCTTCCGCCGGGATAAGAATTCCGGCGGCTCCGGGAATGGGCGGGAGGATGCTCGGTGGGATCGGCGCCACCGCGGGGCTGCTGGGCGCCGGAATGCAGGCATACCAGGCATATGGCGAGATGAAGGGTGCCGGACCGAATGCGGGCATCGAAGAAAAATATCTCGCCGAAGCAAAAAAGAGCCGCGGCGGCGGGCGTATGATAGGGGCGGGCGTCGGAGCAGTCCTGGGGGGAGCCGTCGGAACCATCATTCCTGGTGCCGGTACGATCGCCGGTGCCGGACTCGGAGCCTGGGCGGGAGGTGCCATCGGGGGTATGGTTGGGGGTAAGATGGGGAAAAGCGAAGACGAAATGCGTGGTTACGCAAAAATCGCCATGGCTCTCGATCAGCGTGGACTAAAGGTTGAAAGGATCATCAAGAGTGAACAGGATGTCCTTGCCGTCATCAACGAGCAGGCAGACGCGGTCGACAAGACCCGTGCTATCCGAGCCCTCATCGAAGATGGATTGATGGATGAAGCGAAGTTGACCGATTTGGCAGTTAAAAACGGACAGAAGGAAATAACCCAGTTGATCGGCGGCAAGAAGGAACACGACAAGATTCTGGCAGACCAGAAGGGGGCAAATGCCACGGCGATGGCAAAGGTCAGGGCCTTGAACTCCCAGCTGACCCTGCTCAAGGTCATCCAGCAGACGTTCGGTCAGATTTCTAAGCACAGTTCTTCGATCGGCAACACCATGGTTGAGACATGGTCGAAGGGATTCGCCTCGAAGCAGTTTGAGACCGCTTCCGTCTACTCCGGACAGGTACTCAAGAAGCTTACTGAATCGTCGAGAATGGTGGAGTCGATGTATGAAACCCAGTTGAAGATGAACACCTTCAAGAGCGCGTCCGGAGGCGCCAGTACGTTCCTTACCGACAAGGGGGTCGGACAGGACAAGGTAAAAATCATTTCGGCGGCATACGACGATGTTCTCAGGGCAAAGCAGGCCGCAGCTGAAATCCCCATCACCAAAGAAGCGGAAAAGCGGGCGGCGGAAGAAAACTACAAGAAGATAAAAGAAACCTACGAAAAACGTCTTGACGAACTTGGAATTGATGAAAAAATCAAGGCAGAGCTGAAGAAGATCACCGATTTTTCCGAAAAGGAACTTTCAAATATTGCCGCGAGCGCCCCCATCCTTGCCAAGATGGCGGTAGACGAACAGCGCATTGCAGAGGCGAGAAATCTTGTTGCGATGAAGATGAAATCCCGCACCGCGGGACACGAGGCGGAATTGGGATTGATGGATGCCCAGTTGCGCGTGCAGCGCGCCCAGGCGAATGTTGCCGAGAAGTCCGCCGCCGGTTACGCCGTGTCCTACGCCTACCAGAAGCAGATCTACGACAATCTCGTTGGGCAGCGCCGGGAAACCCAGGGAATGCTGCAGGATCTCGAACGCGGTGCCCCCGCCAGTATCTGGCAGGATCATTCTGCAGCTCTGCAGGAAGCCGGCGTAAAAATGTCCGATCTCAACAATTTGACCAAGAATCGAGATGCCATCGTCAACAAGATCAATGCCGCCAGTCAGAAGGGCGGCGCCAACATCCAGGGATTGCAGGTAGCTGAAATTACAGTCAACGAAGAACTGAAGAAACAGCTTGAAACCCGAGAAAAGATCCTCGGACTGCAGGGACAGGAACTCGACATGGCGATGCATCTTCGCGAAGGATATCTCGATGTTATCAACGAGATGACGACGGGCAAGGACATGATGTCCCAGCTCCTTCCCGATGCCAACCGCGGCATCATGGCTCTCCAGGAACTCAGTATGCGTGTGAAGGGCGACACCTTCGGCGGTGCCATGAAGCGTGGCTTTGTAAGTTTCTCTCCATTTGCCGAAGCCGAAGATCTTTCCAAGGCGCCCCGGTTTACACCCGGAGGCTTCGTTCCTCCGTCCCGTTCCGCCGTTGTCGAAAAATACCAGCAGCATCTTGAAAGAACGCTTGATGCAAGCGCCAGGCTGTCCGGCGGTGGTGGACAGTTTGCCGGTCAGAAGTCGCTCGATGCATCGTCGGCATATGCAATCGGCGCCGGAAAAGTGATGGACACCGCCAAGACGAACGCCCATACAGCTTCGATTACCGCCAACGGTGAAACTACGGTCAATGCCAACAACCTTATCATCAAGAATATGGGGCGCGCCGGGAACCTCCCGGGGCAGCCTTCCCCCGCGGGTGGAGCGGGAGTTACAAATACCGGACCGGGTCTTGCCGGCGGTGGACGTATTCCCGGAATTCCCTCTAGTCGAGACAACATGATTGGAATGATTGACGGGCGTCAACCAATCGGACTTGCATCTGGGGAATTCGTCGTCAATGCCAAGGCTGCCAGTAGACACCGTCGACTGCTGGAGGGAATAAATTCCCAGGGTGGGGTTTCATCCTCAGGTTTGGGGCTGGAAGGTGGTGGAGACGTGGATGCGGTATCTGATCTTTTAAAAAACCGAAGAGCTTATTACACTCGAATACCTTTAGAAGAGCTGGTTAAGAAGGCGGCTTTGAACGACGACCTCGCTATGGATGTTCTTGCGAGCCGAACGGGCGAGCCGAACAATTCCATGACTCTGTTCTCTCGGCTTCCCGAAGATCAGCTGTTGAAATTAGCCCGGCGTGATTCTGTTGCCCTTCGAGCCCTTGCCGTTAGGCTGAAGAAGAAACAAGGGAAGGAACTTTCATATAATGACGCCATGAAGCAGGCGCAATATATGTCGCGAAGCTCCATGGACAACTTTGGACGAGCTCTGATGTATGGGGCTGGTAAAGCCGCAGGAAAAGCCGGAGATAATTCCCTGTCGATTATTGGCGACTCTAGCGAAGCCGCCGCGAAGGGGACTGCACACATCATAGAAAAAAGTTCCAAGTTTATTGGTATGATTTCTGATCTTTCGTCTGCAGCCCCGATCTCCCAATCGGACGAAGCTCGTCATGCAAAGATGTTGGCAAAATATGAAAGAGAAGATGCCATTTTTAAGGAAAATCGCGGTAACGACCTAAAAACCGTCGCCATGATCAGGAGGGAGGCCAAGATACGCCCCGGACTTCGAGAATATGTTTCCCGAAAGATGGGCGGCAGGAAAAGCATAAGCACCATGATCGGCGCCTATCATGAATTCATGGACGAATCCGGCAACCGGCAGGATGCGCGCATCGCCGACGAAAAAACCGTGATGAGATTTGTCCGTTCCAATGAGGAACGAAGACGGCAGTTACACCTTGCATATGAGGATCGTACCGCTGCCGGACTAAGTCCGAAAGAAGCCAAGAGGGCGTCGTTGCTTGCGGTCAGCTCCGGAATAGAGTATGCCGGCTGGAAGAGTGCCCACGATTCGGCTGAGAAGTTTTGGGCTAAAGAAGAAGTCGCCAACAAGCCCGATGTGAAAGGTGGACCGAAGATCATGGGTATGACGATGGATAAATATCTGAAGTGGAAACGCGAAAGCCAAAAGAGACAGAATATTACCGTCTACTCTGGAAAGGAAAAGGTTATAAGCGGACTTGCCGGAGGTGGCTCTGTAGGGCTCTCAACGCTTGCTGCTATGATGTCTGGAACCGTTAGCATTGGTTCCCTGAATGTCAATGGACAGGCTCTCGCTAGAAATCTGAGTGGTGCCAACGACATGTCGATTGCAATGGAGCGGGCGCGTCAAAACCATTCGATCTGACGCGACGCGGATTTCATGGTAAAATGAGCTTATGGATACCTATTATGAAGGCTTTTTCGATGCCAATCCGCCGACCTATCCCGGCTATCTGCCGTGGCGGCTGACTGGTCTCATTCCCATTACCGAAACCGGGAGAGACGTCGGCGACTACCGGATTGATCCCGAACACCTTCCCAGTTCCAATCTCGCCGTTCGACTGGATCTGTTCGGAGAAGTACAGTTTGACCAGTGGTTCGGACCGATTATTCCATTACCGTCCTTCCAGTTGACCGGTGCCTTCACCACCACCATCATCGAAATCCATGTAAGCTACTGGAACTGGCTTACCACCGGTTATGCCGGACGTATCATTTATCCTGAGGGAGTCGATCAGCAGTTCCCGCGTCCGATGACGTTCAACTATAGTGTTTCCGAAAAGTACAAGGAAACGGTTCACTACGGCGTCGATATGATTCTTCTGGCTATTATCAGAACTCTCGGTATTGTCGAGGTGGTCAGCATTTCAGCCTTTCTCCCGTTTCTCGAATACCGTACGCAGAGTCGTCTGCTGAAGACTCGGGTCGAACAGGCGAAGATCACGGCAATGAGTCGGATTCTGGACGACGGCGGCTTCAAGTATCTGTTGACCACGGATGCCGGTCTTGCCGACGGGGTCGACCGCGATCTTGCGGAAGAATCCCTGTCGGCATCGATTTATCTCCGTCCCGCCGGCTACACCACCAGAAAAACAGCCGACTTCCGTCAATACGACATTCAGACTGTACCGGTTCTCGGCTTGAGGGAGGGCTCGGTGTTCGTGGTCGATGCCACTCAGTTTATTACTGCAGAGGGTGGTCCGCCTCCGGTATCGCAGGAGAACTGGCTGGGCTCGTACTTTCTGCTGAAAAAATCCATTCAAGTGGAGGATCCGACCCTGCTCTTCAGCGAGCGCAAGCCGTATATCGAGCTAGTGGATGCCGGTTATCAGACCCAGGATCAGGATATCTCGAAGACCGGAGATTTTCTGGGGGTGCTGGTTAATCCGGAGGAATACATCGCCGCTGCAAACATAGAAATCGAGAAACTGAAGAAGATCACTCCGGAGAACGAAAAGCAGACCGCAGAAATTCAAGCCGCAGTTGCCAGACTGGAATCCACGGTCAAAATCCTCGGGAGCTCCGAACCGGTCGTCGACGATCTCGTGTTGTTTGCGGTAACTCCTTCCGAAGGCTCAGCCTTGGGGGAGGATCTCGAAAGTATTCTCGCACTTTCGCAGACGCTCGCCCGCGAAAGTCTCGTCGTTCAGTTGGAGATCAAGGGTGGAACGCTGTCGTCTCAGAACTTCCATTCCGGATCGCAGGACGACCAGTATGTCGTCAAGTATGGCTTTTTCCTTACGGGGGAGACCGGCAGACATTCGTTCCAGATCCGTCAGCACATGGAAAACGGCATATTCCTGGTCGACAACCGTTCATCGACCAGCTGGGCTGCGCTCAACGATTTCCTGCTCCAGACCGGAGACGTATCCGACTATACCATCTCTACGGAGATGCTGTGGATGGTAAACGACATCTCCACGGGTCCGAAATCCGGATATTCCGGCAACAACGACCTTCATGCCGCCATGTTCTGGAGCACGATCTCGTGGGTATCGGTTACCGACGCAAATGGTGATCTGCTGCAGAACGGATCCGACTTTTCGGACGACTCCCTGATCCTGTTCGACATGAAGCTTTCCGACGACAGCTACTACGACCTGCAGCAGTTGTCCGATCGGTGGCTGACCGAACCCCCTCTCGACAACACCAAATCCGTCAAGGGGTGGACAAAGTACAAAAACTGGAAGTTGTGGAATTTCGGTAGGACGACGTCCTTCGAGATCGTCGATATTCTCGAGGTTGATACGTCGACATCCTCGTTCCGTCTGTTGGCGCGCCCCGGGAATTTCGAGTTGGAATTCGATGAAGCCGGGAACCCGGTGTTCGAGAGTACCGACAAGTGGTGGATAGCGTTCAACGATCTGTTCAGTACGCTTCCGCCGTACAACTATATCGCTGCTCCCCAGTTCAAGTTCGAGGCGCTTTTGAGTCAGATCACGCCGGCGAAGATCACATTTTCCGGGTACTACGTCGGATCGCCGATGCAGTCCATAAGCATGCAGGAGGGTCAGAACATTGCACTGGTTGAGGATTCGAACGCCTTTTACAGCTTCCTGACCGCCCGTCCTTTGTATTCCTCGACCATCATCGCCTTCAAAACCATTTCATACTACTACGACGATTCCACTGATTCCGGATACATCCTCTACACCCGTGACGACGACCAGTCGAATTCCCTGTATCTCAGACAGGGGAGGGTCGACTTCTTCCATGACATTGTCGAATTTCTCGTCTTCACCGGGGAACCCGAAATCGTCGATATCATCTCGTCGAAGTCCGGAGACGGAGCAGAGACCCAGACCATGATTTTGAGCAATCTCGGAAAACGCGATATCGTCGGCTTTCTGATGAACCGTGCCGATACATCCCTGCCGCCGTTTCCCGAAAGCTCGCAGTTTGACGACACGATATGGTCGATGCGCCTCGGAGACAAGACGCTGTCGTTTCCGTCTACTTCGAATCTCGAGAACACGATCTATACCCGGAAGGCGTACGATCTCGATCTTCTTCCTAATGCGGTAGTGAAAAAGGACATCTTTGTCGGCGCCCCGGCAAGCAGCATAAGGTTCTATCAGACGTCTGAACCGTTTGGAAGGAACGAGTATGTCCAGTACCAGTTTGCAGCCTCGACTCGTACGGGGGATACTGAAGCTGGAGACGGCAGTACATTTTCATTCGTCCCGGTTCTGACGCCGCTGAAAAAGTCCGAATTCACAGCTGCCTCCAAGTTTCTCGTCGTCCCGCATGAAAGAATCATCGCCGGCGTCGCAAACCAGGCTTTGTTCCCCTATATGGGAGGGGAACGGATGATTCTCTACGTTTCCGGACAGGGGTCTTCCGAAAATCCCATTACCGCCACGACTCCGGTACTCAACATCGGCAGATCCCCGGCGGTCGTCCCCGGAGCCACCGACAGTTATGCCTCTGCCGACAATCCGTTCGGCATCGATGTTCAGCAGAACGGGGTCTTCATGCTGGTGAGTACCGACGACTTCTCGACCTATCTCGGTGGCGGGATCTACCGCCCGGATCCGGCTCCTGCAACGGCGACCTCCGCCTCGGAGGGATCAGCCTACCAGTTCCCGTTCCTTCTTGCCCCGAATACGACCCAGAGCGGCTACGTCAAGAACAACGATCGTATCGGGATTGCCGGTTATTCGAAGATCCAGTCCGGCGGCGAGGAGGTGACGGTACTTTCATACTACGAGGTCAATACGCTGAAGGTTGCAACCGATACCGTCTATTCGATCAATACGTCGTCTGGAACTTCGTTTTTGCACGGGAACTTCTATGAAAAAAGGCAGATCGCGCTCACAACCGCCAAGATCGAGGGGGTTACCGGGGACGCCTTCGTCCTGACCGGATTGACCCCGGAACCGCTTGCCGTGGCGACGGACGGCAAGAATCGACTGGTCATCTTCCAGAACGGGGATCTGCTCGACTATGTGATCAGCAGTTCGGAGGGTGAGAGCTGGTCGTACATGGACGACATCTTCCTGGTTAGATCGGCGCTCAGGGTCTCCTCGCCGAGGGCAAAGATCATAAACGACAGGCTCCATCTCTTCTACATCGAGGACAAGGAAAAACTGATGTACAAGGAGATGGACTGGCCGAAATTCCTCTCTTTCCATGGCAGGCTGCTGAAAAAGACCAGTTCCAAAGAATCCGATGAAGAACTGGATGCCGCGAAGCAGGAGTTTCAGGCTCTGCTGGACAATATACAGGCAAAGCAGGTAGCCACCACTTTCGAACAACAGGTAGACTTTACGGTGAACAACCGCCTGCTGATTACCGTGGTTTACTTCGACGCCGCCGGGCTGGTGAATGCTTCCCGCAGTACGGACAGCGGAGATACCTGGGACGATTCGCCACCAAATTTCTGAGGATTGAAAATGGCATCTGTAGATCTTGGCAAGGCACACGTAAAGGTGGTTCTCTCCGACGAGATCCCCGGGGTTGCCCGCGACCTTTCGAAACTGCGCCAGAGTGCCACTATTACCATCGGTATGGATGGGCAGAGGATGCAGAACAACGGTGCCTACGGGGTGATGGAACTCTCGATGAGTGGTGAAAACGATGAAAAGCTTGCCACTGCGATAATGCCCATCCCCCTCTTCGAGCCAGTCGACAACTACTACTGGCAGAAGACGAATTCCCCCGACGAGGCGACGACGGACGTCTATTGGACGAAGATACCGTTTGGAAGCCTGTCCGAAATCTTCAGTCAGCGCGTTCTGGAACAGAATCCGGGAGCCGAAAACGAGAATACGTACCAGAAGTGGAAGACCACGACCGAAACCGTCGACCCGCTTCGCTTTTCCGAAGTCGAGTACAAACAGACGAATATCGACTACGAGGGCTTGGGCTATCAGACCAAGGAGGAGAAGGAACAGCTTAAAAAGTCCGAGAACAGCGACGGAGAAACAGTCCAGAGTACCGAAAACGTCCACGTCGTCCTCAAGCAGACACCCGGCGGGAACATTGTGATTACGTATGTCAACGATCCGGAGTCCGTCCCTCCGGCGGAAACCGCCACCGATACCGCCGAAGCAACGGCACAGGAAGAAGTGAGACCGGTTGAACAGACGGAGAGTTCCCAGTTCGTCCGCCAGTACGAGTCCCTCGCCTCCGTATGGTGGGGTTTGCAGAGCACTTATTTCAAAGAACCCCAGTGGCCATTCTGGGTTGTGGTCAGAACCCACTCCATAAATCTTCGTAAGGACAAGGACAAGTCCGCACTGCTCAGTATCCGTATCAGGGACAGCTCGCGGGAGCAGAACGAGTATGAAAAGCGCGCCAACGGCGACAACATGTCCCTGGTAAAAAACATCGAACTTATCATCGACACCACCGGCACCGCCACCCTGCACTGGCAGATAGAAGAATCCCGTGCCGACAAAAACAATGTCAAGACGACATTCAGATTCAACAATCCGATTGAACTCCCCGAAATTTCATCGGCATTCCGCGAAAAGGGGGAGCTCCGGATCGGTTTTCTGCCGATTATGGGGCGCCTCTGTATCTTTTCGAATCCGTCAAGCTACCAGATCGTCCAGTTTACGTCGTCCGACCAGAAAAGACTGATCGCCTATGGACTCAACAACACCGCCGTGACGGTACAGGGGTACGGCTGCACGGCTTCCATTCAAGCCTTCCCGATGACCTTCTTCCACAAGTCCTGGGTTACACTTGCCGACAGGATTCCCAACAAGGACAACAGCGTCCGCGGCTACCAGTTTCCATCAAAGGCAGAAGGCGACGTCAAAGCCCACTCCCTCGGAAATGGATGTTTTATCTGTGCTCCTACCAGTCTCAAGGAGTACCGGGACAACAAGAGCAGGTTGAAGTATTCCGGATCGTTCAGGGAGTACAAGGAGGTACTCCTTGATGCGGACAGTACGACAAACGACTCCCGCGAAGACAAATGCAACATTACACTGAGCGACAAGGATGTCGGGTATTATGGTATGATGCATGCATGGGGGCAGCTGCATATTGTCAGGCGCGGTAAGGATGACAATTTTGACGAGCCCTTCTGGTTCGCCTTTTTCGGATCCGCCGAACTTTTGAAGCGACAGATAATCCCGGGCGAAACAAAAACCAAGACGATCAATGCACAGCGTGAATACAAGCCAGCCGGACATGTCGGTTTTCCGTATCTCGTAGCTGTCAGGAGCGTAAAGCCGAGGCAGGCGGACGGAGAGGAGTACAACGTCCTCGGCTCCGGCAGCACAGAAGTGGTTTCCGACGACATCACCCAGATCAGTGTAACCAGTGAGCTCGACAATGCCCATAAACCCACCTATGTGCAGAGATCCGGAAGCGTGACGGTATTCAATCGCGACGGATATTATACGAAGTTTTTGTCGCGAGCCCGCGGCATCCGGATATGGATGAGATGGGATCAGAACGACACAACCAGTTTCACCGACGACGACCTGGTATTCAGCGGTATCGCCTATGGTCGCTCTTCGGTGGTTTCTCCCGGCGAACAGTACATAACCTTCAACTGTGTCGACCACTGGAAGGTGCTTGAAAGCTTCCATATCAAAAATTCTCCCTATTACGACGGTTTTGAGATCACCGCGGTAATGGAGGACATAGCGGAAAGGGCGGGGATCGACTTTCAGGACGACATCGACCGGTCTCAGGTCAAGCAAGGGGGTCCGGGATACTACTTCCTCGGTTCCGGGTATAGAATTTTCGACCAGGCGAAATACCGGTTCAACCACAGCAGCCCGCTGAAGGACTGCCTCACCGAAGTGATAAAGAATTTCGAGTTTTATATGTACTTCACGGATGCCGGTGTTCTGCATATCGCACCGATTCCCGGCGGTTTTACATGGGACAAGACCAATGTGCTGTGGAACAACGGGATCAAAGCGACGTATTTTCTCGAACTTGACGGTCTGAGCGACCCCACCAGACTCATCGTCGACAGTTTCGAAATCAACTCCACTCTTTCCGAGGGAATGCACAACGTGTTCCTCGTCCAGGGGATAGAACGCGTCTGGTCTCGCCCGATTCTTGTCGCCGATTCGCGTCCGGAGTCGCTGACGAATCCCGACGATATAGGTTATCTGGGCTATATTTCCGAAATAGAGGTTGCAAAGCCGGACTTGAATTCTGAAGAGGCGTGTCAGGGGTTCCTAGCGGGTACACTGAGGCGGCTGTACTCCCGTCCAGGATTTGAAACAACTTTCAAAACAATCGGACATCTGCCCCCCTATATCCCTGGAGAATTCATCAGAATCGAAGATGATCCGGCTGGAGCTCTTTCGGAGACGCTGACGAACAAATTCAGGGTGACGAGAGTGGAACAGCAATACAACGCAAGAAGCAACGAGTGGGTAACCAGCATCGGCGGCTACCAGGTTGCTCCTGCGGTTTCCAACAAGGTTTAAGAATATGCCTAATATTGATTTCGACGAAATTGTGAAGAGGTCGGTGCAGTCAAGCTTCGGGCATCAGCTCGACTATTTTACCGAACAGGCGTCTTTTCGGAACACCGAAGGCATAGTGCTGGTTCCCCAGGCTCAGAAGGTGGACGACGAATCCGGACGCGAATACTTCATGTGGGGAGTCTCCACATGGGGCGGAAATGACCTGGTCAAGGAATAGAGATGACGATACAACAAACTTCAAAATACAGGCTCGGCTACTACGAAGCCGGTGACGTCACCGACGAAATCACCGAAGCCGAGCGGTTTCAGACGCTGGACGCCCAGATATTCGGGCTGTACCAGCTCCTCGGCAATGGCGTAATCGAAGGCTGGCAGCTCGTATCCAGCGATACGACCTCTCTGACGATCACCGTGTCATCCGGCAACGGGCACGTCGACTACGTCGTCGTCAGTTCGGAACAGGATGTTATTCTCGACCTCGACGCGTCGGAACGAAATTTCATCTATGCCCGACTCGACGTCGAATCGACCTTTGCCGGTACCGTTGATTTCTTTGCCTCCACCACGGATCCGCTCAGTGACGAGATCCTGTATCTCGGCTATGTCGACACCACCGCCACCGGAATCGACACCATCAACATGGACGGGCGCCAGTCGATCAGCTTTGAACAGTCGGTTCTCGACCTCATTGCCGAGCACCGGCACATCGGTGGTTCCGACAGTCCGTCGAAGATCAACCTCGAAACCGACGTTCAAGGGTTTCTGCAACCCGGGAATCTCGCCGATCTGGATGCCTCGATCATCCTTTCCGGGGTTATCGATACCGCCAGAATCCCCAAGATCGATCATATCGACGACTTGGTGAACCAGGGAATCCTGACCCATGCCCAGTTGGACACCTTTGTCCAGTTGTTGGACAACGTCGGTTCCCGACTCATGGGTGAGATCTCCACGGTCAACCTGCTGAAGCTCATTCTTGCCCTGAAGCACGCCTATCCGACGATCGACGACTTCCTGGTCAACGAATTGGCGTTCATCCCCGGAATCAGTCCGCGGAGTATCGTCGACGAGCCGAATACCACCGCAACGGTGGATTTCAGGACTTCGGCACAGGGTGGAACCCACACGATTACCGGTACTCCGGCGGATTCCACCGCCACCTTTACGAAGACATGGGACGAGGAGGAGGAATTCGATGACGCCGAACTCGATGGTACCGTCGTTTTCGGTGATTCCGTTACGATGAACACTTCGGAGGACAGGGTGTTTGTCGACGACTTCGAGAACGTCAGTGACTGGGAGACCACTGTCACCGATCTGAGCTCGGTTTCCAGTTCCTTTACCACCGATTCAACGTGCAAGACCGAGGGTGATTCCAGCGGCAGACTCGATGTCTCGGAGGATCAGGTTGAAGTAGTGTTGTTGCTGCAGAAGACCTTCGATCCGCAGGATTGGAGTTCGTACAAGACCCTGGTTTTCGACATGCTCTCGACTTCGGCGGAGCACGGGGACATCTACTTCTTCATTTCCGATGCCGTCGCCGGTAGCCAGCAGTCCTACCGCCTCGTCCTTGAAAGAGACGCCCCGACCATCAACCGCGACACCCTTGCCGCCGGATGGCGGGAAATGGTCGTCGACATTTCCGACATGACCCGGGGAGACATCATCACCGTCGGCTTCTATACGTCCACCGATAGCGGCTGGGAGACCGATGCTCCGTTTGCGGTCAATATCGACAACATGTACATCACTTCGGGGAACTGGTTCGTTCCCACCGGGAAGTCGAACTTCGTCTACGGTAGCGAATTCGCCCAGATCTACACTGCTTTGCGCTGGTCGGCGTCGGAGCCCGACGATACTTCACTCAAATTTAGAACACGGGTTGCCAGTGAAGAAGCTCTTCTGAGTACTGCTGTCTGGTCGGCATATTTGACGACCTCCGGAAGCTCGATCTCCCTGCCGGTACCCTCTACCGCCTACAAGTACATCGAAATCGAGGCATTCTTCGAGAGCAGCGACGACCGTACTGCGGCACCCCAGCTTACTGCATTGATGCTTGATGGGCAGACCCAGGCTGACGACTTCTCCTTCCGGTACGACACCCAGGACGACTGGGAATCGGGATCTCTCCACAACATCAATACCGACCGTGAAGACGGTGCCATAACCGTCAACAGTGTCAGCGATCTCGGAACCTATGTCTTCGGAACCGATGGTACCGTAAAGCAACTCGAATCGAATTTGACCGAAAGGCTGGAACTGACCGGATCGGCGATGCCGAGGAGCTTCCTGCAGCTTCTCAACGGCGAGGCTGCCGGATTTGGTCAGCTTTCGGCGGTCGAATTCGGAGTCGACGGCACCTTCCTGGTTGCCGACACCGATAACGACCGGGTCTTGGAGATCGATCGCGCCGGCAGCTTGAAATGGGGGTTGATGGGTGCCTTTGTCGGGGAACCGGACAATCCGCTGGTGGTGCCTGAAACTGCGGCAACCACCGAAACGACGACGACGACAACGACGACCGCGGCAACCACCGAATCGGTTGAACGGACGCTGACCCCGATCGGCGCCTACTACAATCCGGAAGACAACCTTCTTTCGATCATGTTCGACGACTATCTTGCGAATATCTATGCGTCCGGCAGCCTCGATCTTGAAAACCTGATCATGAAAGCTGGAACACGCCGGATATTCTTCAGCGAGGATACCACCGATACTTCGTTGTTTGGTGTCGACCGTGAACATGTTGCGGAAACTCCCGGAACCCAGTTCTTCACCAGTTCTTCGGTACTGCAGTTGGAAATTCCGGAAGCCGACGGCGTCACCATCAACAATCTGTTCGATGTCGTCGAGCCGACCCTGATAATCGCGTCGCCGAATGTCAACGAACTCGAGACATCCGGCAGTCTGACCGTGGTATTCACGGTCACTGATTCAGTATTTGGTACTGAATGCGGTATCAGATTGAGTGTCGATGGCGGAGCCTCCGAAGACAAGTACGATACCCTCGAAAAGAGTCTGACCGGTTTGACCGACGGCGTCCACGCCGTCGCCGCCGTTCTGATCGACCTCGACGGCAACGAGTTTACGACCGATGCCGCCTCGACCCAGGTCAGTTTCCGGGTCGAGACGGGAGTACTGGTGGACGCCCATATCGAGATTGTGTCTCCGAAGGACAACCAGTCGGTTTCGACCGGGGATCTGTCGGTCTACTACCAGATGTGGAATCTCCCGGGTGGCGGCAAGCTGAAGTATTCGATCGACGGTGCCGCCGCTGTCCAGTATACCGGAGTTTCTCCGATGTCGATATCCGGACTCGCTCCGGGAGCGCGCGAAATCGAAGTCTTCATGACCGATGCCGCCGATGTCCCGCTGATACCTCCGCTTTCCTCGGCTACGTTTGAAATCGTCGTCGGAACCCGGACGCCAGTCGGGTTCACACTGCTGGTGGGTCAGGACACCGTAAAGGACTCCGGCGGAGTAGGGAACATCAACGCCACGGTTGCGGTGGACGTCAACCCCATCCGATTCGCCAATATCAGGGCTCCGTTCGATATCGACGTCGTCACCACCGACAGCAGTATCGGTGACGCCGAAGACTTCGACATCGTCGTCGCCAAGGTTGCCACACCGTCCTATTTGAACTACAAGGCACAGGATACCCAGGAATGGCTCGACGGTGCCTCCGTTGTACAATTCGGTAAGAACGGAGAAGTTGTTTTGAGCAGTTCCGACGCCGTCATAGCGAGAACGCGTGAAGAGGCAAAACAGTCGCTCGGCAGCGTCCAGAAGGGCGACGCCGACGAACTGCTTATCGGCGACGCCATCGGACGTCGCGCCATTGTGGTTTCCGTGGATTCAGTGAACCGGAGCACGCAGGTGGTATGGGAGTATGATTCGGATCGTTTTATCTCTGATTTCAACAGGATTCCCATGGACACCATCGGACTCGATGTCGATGAACAGGCGGTTTCCCAGCAGGATTTCTACGTCAGAAGAGACAGCCCGGTGACGTGGACGAACACTTCGGCGCAGAACATCAGGATACTTTCCGGGGCGACCACGCTCACCCAGTTCGAAGCAGATCCGGATCTGACCCTGTTTGGTCAGGAATTCGATTCCGGGATCATTGCTCCCGGCGAAAGCTATACCTTCAGGTTCATCAACAACGGAGTCTTCTACTACTTCGTGTGGCCGTTCATCCACACCGGCAGCATTCTTGTGACGGAGAGCCCGGTCTCGCCCCAGGACAAGTTCATCATCGTCGAAAACGATCCGACCGGTTCTTCATATACCAGTAGGATCGCCAGAATCGATGCATGGGGGAATGTCGAATGGTCCTTCGGCGAGACGTTCTTCAGGGCGATCAAGGATGCCAAGCCGGTATCGGCTACCGAGGTAGTGGTGACGACGTGAACCGCATAGAATACGAGTCCAGAATAGTCGAGACGGGGGACCGGTATCTCGACATTTCCATTGTCCCCGCTACTTTCGGGAGGTACTCGTTTTCCATCTACTACAGGAAAACCGCCGACCAACGCTGGTTTTCCGACGCCGATCTTTTCTGCAGTACGGCGAAATCGGTTGTCGGTAACGTAGTGTACGGAATCGAGGGAACCTGTACTGTAAGATGGAATTTCGGCAGGAACGACCTATTCAGTTCCGACATCCTCGAAATAGAAATCCGCCCTGAATACGAACTCAGGATATTTTCACAGTCGCCCGGTGGTTCCACTCTCGACGTATCGATAGACGGCTCCATGCTGGTCGACCTCGGTTATGCTGCAGCGAATACCGTTGCCGAACATCTCGTATTCTCTGCAGGCATCGTCTATTGGGCGGGTACCCCGATCATTTCCGGAGTCCAGACGATCGCCCATGTCAGCACCTTCGACTTCCTCGGGAATATTAGAATCCTCATCGCCGAACCATCAGGTGAAATCAGGGAATTTACCGTCTGGGGTTCACTGGTTGCATCGTTGTCGGGGGTATTTTCACCCATTTTTGCCCAGTATGATCAGGGAACCGGGAATATTCTCTATACCGACGCATCGACCGACGATGTCGTTGAGGTCTATTGGAAGGATCCGTCGATCGGATGGGAAACGAATCCTAATTTCGGAACCCAGATCTGGAGCTACAACACCGATATTACAACTCCGGCACTGGCAGGTGTCGTTTCGGCAACCTATGGAACTTCTGGCACCGATCGGACTGTTGTCGTAGTCGACGCGTCCGGGGTGGTACTTGCCGATCGTGACGAGGAAATCGGAACCCGTGTGGCTTCATTGGATTTCGAGACCTCCTCCAATGTCGTCTCGGCTTCGATTACGCTTGCAGGAGCCTCTGTTGCCTACGAATACGGTGAAGGGCGCATGATGGTCGTCGTTCCGGAAGGCGGTTCTCTCCCTTATACCAACAATTCTACTCTCCATACCACCTACAATCGTAGTCTTGGAGAGCGGGCTGCCAGTCCGATTCACGCCGGGTTGTGGAATGCGGTCTATGCCCCGATAAAGCCCGTTGTTGCGGGTTCATACAATTTGACCCTCGGAATAGCCAATACCGCAGAAATGGAGAAAAACAGCCGTCTCTCTCCGGCATGGATGGCGCTTCCGAGTCTTGGGACTGTTCCTGCTGGTTTGGGGCGTGGCGATGTAAGAGGTGAAGTCCCGAGGTGGGGATTCGACGAAATTGACGCCAGCGTGAGCGGAACCACCACCCTCGTCGGTCTGACGGGGCAGACGGTGGGGGTCTCGGTACCGTATTCCGGCATCCGCCGCGGTTTTTCAAAGGATGCCGATTCGTACCGCACCGTCGTCCTGTCCGAACAGATTGGTGCCGTTCTGAAGAACATCACCTCCGGATCTGAAACCGAGATCCTCTCCCCCACTTCTCTTGATTCGGATCTCGATTTTTCATTTGTTCTCCCCTCGGCGGATGCCGAATCGTACCAGCGCAGTCTGCTCTATGGCTGGCATCACCAGACGGTTCTCGAGATCACCGTTGTTGAGCAGTACTGGACATCCGTCGAAATGGACGAGGAATTGTATGATTCCCGGACGTTTTCATATGCATTTCCCATTACTTCATTCTGGTGGAGGCAGATCTTCAAGGAATATCAGACATCGATTTCTCCAGTTTCCGATTTTGACTTCGTACTGGAGGACTATGGTGAAACTCCGACCCAGTTTTTCGACCGCTGGACTTCGTTCCCGGACTTCTATCATGTCGTCGGCGGCGTATCCATACAGCCGTCTGCGGAGCAGAAACAGAATATCATCTTCAATAATGCCTATGCATTGATGACTTTCGCCTCCGGGATTCTCCCCGGCGACTCTCCTCTGTCGCAGGTGTTCTGTACCGATCCCAAGGCATACGAAGAAGAAGCCCGGCTGATTGAAGACAATCTTGCCAGGATCAGTCCGGCGGAAGCCAGTTCTCCCTCTCCATTGTTCGGGCTCCAGGCTGACTACCAGGCATGCAACGTGTTTCCGGACTTCCCCGGGGCTCCGGTATCGTTCTCACAGTCGATCCACGACTATTCCCGGGTCTATTTCGTATCCAACGGGACGTTCGCCGGCGACCGCGCCGTTGAAGGATTGGCAGTCCTCCCCGGCGCATTTGCAATTTCCGGAACATCGGAGTCGACCCTCGATGCGACAGCAGTCTTGAGCTTGGGGATGGAGGAACCCGACCTGCGTCTCGACTATCTCGGGTTTTATGTTGATACCGTGCTTTCGAGAGAAGTGCGTCCGGGTGACAAGAAGTGCGTTGTCGCCTTTGAAACTTCGTCAACCGACGTCGAAGAGGTTCAAATTCATCTGTCTGTCGACGACGAGCCGTTTCAAGTATTCAAGGATCCGTCTGGCACCGCACGAATGTTCGAATTCGGTACCGGGGTATTTCTTGAAGACGACATGATTTTGAGGGCGAATGTCGTAATCGTCGACGGTGAAGGGGTATCGCACCTCTTTACCGCCCGGAAGTCGTTGGCTCCCCCGGAACGGATTTCGTCCATCAAGGATATCCGGATCTTCGACGACCGGGAGGGAAGGACGCTGACGGTCGAATATGAACTCGACGCCGCCTATTCGTACATTCCGGTTTCAGTAGTGGTATCGGCGTCGATCGGAGGCACCTCCGTTGCGGATTGGACGGGTGACACCGGGAACGTCTTCGGAAAGAGTTCCCTCCGTGCTGCGGCTTCGTATGCCGACGTCGCCGAGGGAAATCTGGATACGATCTCTACCCTCACCATTACTGCAACCGATCCGGTAACGGGGGCGGTGCAGGGGGAATCGAGCGTTTCGTTCATCCTCCGGGGCGAGGTTCCTCCACGTCGGTTCCCGGGAACGGACGCCTTCACAATCGTTGCGATACCAGAAGAGGATGTAGACCCCCGAATCGAGGATGACGATCTCAAGAACGATCAGCAGATCGTAATCGCAGGAACGCTGCCGTATGTGATTTCAAGTTCGTCGAGTTCAAGTTCGAAGCGGTCGTTGTCGATGTCGTCATCCAGCGAGAGTCTCAGTTCCTGCAGTTCAAGCTCGAGTTTTTCGAGTTCCAGTAGTTCCGGTTCCAGTTCCTGTAGTTCCAGCTCCTGCAGTTCGAGCTCGAGTTCAAGCAGCTCGGGGAGTTCCAGCTCGAGTTCAAGCTCCAGCAGCTCGGGAAGCTCGAGTTCCAGTTCGAGTTCAAGCTCCAGCAGCTCGGGAAGCTCGAGTTCCAGTTCGAATTCGAGTTCCAGTAGTTCGGGAAGTTCAAGTTCGAGTTCTTCGTCCAGTTCCAGCTCGAATTCAAGTTCTTCGTCCAGTTCAAGCGCTTCGTCTAGTTCCAGCTCTTCAGCGACGGGAGCGGAAGTTATCCTGCTATCCGGTTGGCAGGTTAATGGTTTCATGAACCTCTAAAGGTATGGGAAGCAAAAATGGCGAATAAAACCAGCAGTTGCCCGACTCCTGGAGATTTCTATGGCTATAAAGAATGAACAACTCTATATCTCGTACAGGGCGTGGAACAAGTCCACAAGATCCGGAATCGCTGGCGACGGTGGAAACCACACCTTGAATCTGATCAGTGACGGTGTCGAGGCAGTAATCGCGAATGCCATTACCGATCTCGGTGATGGACAATATCGGATCTTGTTGACGAAGGAACAGATGGATGCCAATTCGCTCACTCTCAGACCGGTTTCATCGACCCCCGGGGTGATCATCTATTCGATTCTGATCCTCACCGACCAGGGTCTGACCAAGCAGATTCTGCAGTTGCAGAGCTCCAGCTCAAGTTCCAGTTCGGCATAGGGAGTAATATGTCTATTAAGGGGCGCCAACTCTATGTCACCTACATTGCGTGGAATACGGATACCGATTCCGGGCAGACGGGTGATGCCGCGAACCACTCTCTCGAACTCGTTCGGGACGGAGTGGAGGCGTCCATTGTCAACGTTGTAGCCGAATTTGGAGCCGGTACCTACGGCGTACTGCTGACCGCCGTTCAGATGAATGCCGATACTGTTGTTCTGCAGGGAACCAGTGCGACACCTGGTGTTGTCATCCATCCCGTGGTGGTCGTTACCGACCAGGGGAGACTGCATCAGATTCTACAGTTGAAATCGAGTTCCAGCAGTTCTTCGTCCGGGTCGGCGAGCTTCAGCTCGAGCTTCAGCTCGAGCTCGAGCTCTTCGTCCGGGTCGGCGAGCTTCAGTTCTTCGAGTTCCAACAGTTCGAGTTCAGTCAGTTCCTCGAGTTCAAGTGGTTTCGGTTCCAGTTCTTCCAGTTCGAGTTCAGTCAGTTCTTCGAATTCGATCAGTTCATCGAGCAGTTCCAGTTCTGGTTCCAGTTCTAGTTCAAGCTCTAGCTCAGGTGCAAGTTTTAGTAGTAGTTCTAGCAGTGGCTCTGTGCCAGAGCAGACGGTACTTCTGCTCCATGGTGATGGCGCCGACGCTTCAGTCAACATCCCAGATGCTGCTATTCCTTCTGGATTCCCGCATATTGCTACGGTTAATGGGAATGCACAGATCGATACAGCTCAGAAGAAGATTGGGAATGGAAGTATTTTGTTTGATGGTACTGGGGATTATCTTACGGTCCCTGATTCTGCGGATTGGCACTTTGGCTCTGGCGATTTTACCATAGAGTCCTATGTGCGTCGCGCTGTAACTGGCACTGAACACCTCGTGGTTTCGCAGTACAATTCGAGTATAAACGAAGTCTCATTCTGGTTCGGAATTGATGCGGATCACATTAGATTCGTGGCATACAGCACGGGAACGGGAACGGCGATTCTGACTCTTGTAGGAACTACAACGGTTACCGCCTCAGAATGGCACCATGTCGCCGTGACGAGGTCCGGCAACAATTGGTATCTGTTCTTGGACGGATTACTGGAAGATTCCGATGCTGCGTCTGGCACTCTGTTTGATGCCTCGACTCCCCTTAATATTGGTATGGCTATTTATAGCGGAGGATCTCCTTCCGGAAATTTCAATGGTCACATCGACGAACTCCGAATTTCCAAAGGTATTGCTCGTTACACCGCGAACTTCACAGCACCGACATCTCCATTGCATCCGCACAACACCGATCCGAATACGGTTCTTCTGCTTCACATGGATGGTGCCGATGCTTCGACGAAGATCCCGGATTACGCATTAGGTGGTAGTGCTCCGCATCAAGTAACATGTGCTGCTGATGCTCAGTTGGATACGGCTCAATACAAGTTCGGTCCAACA
>Ga0114918_10000312_pt1 | contig 41386 bp, 51 predicted proteins | sample LantaG_FD_87015 | JGI IMG/M metagenome (GOLD analysis project Ga0114918, IMG submission 87015) | Deep subsurface microbial communities from Baltic Sea to uncover new lineages of life (NeLLi) - Landsort_02402 metaG | ecosystem: Environmental > Aquatic > Marine > Oceanic > Sediment | place...
GTGGAGTTGAAGTTGGAACACTTGTCCATTCAGCAGTTCCATTACCATTTTTTCCCTCCTACTTTATTGTGGTAGTAATTGAACAATATATCTACCGTTGATTACTCTACCATCTAACCTAACAGCTTGTTGATCATTAATTGCATTTTCAATTACTTTTGAAAACTCTTCATATCTATTTTGATCAACTTGTAATTGAACAGTTTGATTACCTTCTAATACAACTACTGCATTAATATAATTAATTGGTTGTTGTACAGGTTGTTGTACAGGTTGTTGTACAGGTTGTTGTACAGGTTGTTGTACAGGTTTCTGTACAGGTTGTTGTACAGGTTGCTGTTGATTCTGCTGTTGATTATTCTGTTGATTATTCTGTTGTTGAACAGGTTGTTGATTCTGTTCATTTAAGAAATCATTATATTTTTTCATTCTTATAAATATTATTTTATGGTTGAAATGTTACAAAACTTAATAGTTTAGGTGTAACATGTCTTATAACATATTTAAATGTATCTTTTAAAACACCATTTTGAATTTCAAATGTTTTTCCAACTCCAAGTGTGAATGGTGCAACACTATCTATTTTCATTGTTGTTGGATCCACTACAGTTAATGATCCATTATCATTCAATGAATATATTTCATAAGGTGGAGTTGAAGTTGGAACACTTGTCCATTCAGCAGTTCCATTACCATTTTTGAAATACAAATAAAATATTCTAGCTTTAATACTTTTAGAATCACCAGATGATGTAGGTGATGTTATAGAACCAAGAAACATGAAATATATTCCTACCAAATCTAAACCATTCTTATTTTCAATTTTTGGAAGAAATGATACATTAGTTCCAAATTTTCTAGTTGAACTATTAAAGAACACACTTCTGGTTGAAGGGTCTAAATCTAATTTTTTATTTGTTTCTGCATCTTTTGTCATTAAATCAAAATCCATCGAACCAATATATTTATACAGTTTGTTAGCAGAATCTTCTAATTTAAAAACTGGTGCGGAAAACCCACCACCTTTTGTAATAATTCTTATAACACCGGTATCTTTAATAATTTCACCATTAAAATCTGGTTTTCCATATGTAATAATTTTTGTGATTCTATCTATTTCTTTCAATTTTTCACTATCCTTCTTTATATCATCGGCGTTTTTTGGATTTTTGGTAAAATCACTCACACCCTTTATAGTAATTGGATCTATTTCATCAACATTTAGAAACATACTAAACTCCCCTTTAATTTTAGCAACTTTTTGTTCCCAAGGCTTCATTAATTTTGTTTGTGTATTTGTGACACCACCACCTGTTCCCGGATTAACACCTAATTTATCAGGTGTTTTTTCCACATGATAAATAATAGGTGCTACAGTTGCTGCAATTCTTATGATAGCATTTTTATTTACTGAATTTGTAGCTTCTTTTTTCATTTGATCAGTAAATATAGATGCTAATTGTTTAAAATTTATATCTTCAACACTATTCACATCCTGATCTTTTAAAAATTTACCAACACCGTCAGTTGATAATTCATCACCCAATATAAAAGCTAAACCTGTTCCACTACTATTATCAACTTTTTCATTTATTGATTCATCATCATCATCATAATTAACACCCTCTACAAGAACTCTGGTAACAATATCTGGTTTGGTTGCACTTAACGCGGTTACTAAACCATCTAATATTAATCTTTCTGAATCTATCAAAGTATATTTCAATGTATATGGAGATGGTGTTGAATTTAAAGTTATAGAATTTATTTCAGCAATTTTTTGTTTTATTATATCTAAATCAGCATCAAGTGTTGTACTGGAACTGGTTAATGATAAAAATTTCTGATCAATTTCTTTTACACATGGTATTAATTTATCTTTTAAAAACTGAAAATCTTGATATTCAGTTAATCCACTAGATATTGTTGTCATTCCAGATTCGATTGAAGTACTAATGTCATCTAAATGCAATTGACAGTTTGGAATATCATATCTAATTTGAAGTATACCATTTGCAATTTCTTCCATTTCATTTACATCCGTTGTTTCTGGTTCACTTGTAGATGGTGTGGGTGGTTGTGGGTTTTTCAAATCGATATTTTTCGATTTACAATATCTTAATACACCAGCGAAATATTCATTTTCTAGTTTTCTTTTGAAATATTCTAATCTGACTGCATTTATTCCATTTTTAACCATCCTAAACAACCCAAAAGTTGCACGCCCTATAAGTGATTCTTTAAAACCCGTTGTATTACTGAATTCTGTACCAACATCAACAGCTTCATACATTTTTTTGAACTCATTGAAAGATGTTAAATTTTTTAGATGAAACATTTGTTTTAAAATTGTTTTTTAATATATATTAAAAAGTAAAAACACATTTTTATATATAACAATATCATGGGTAAATCGATAATAACTAAATTCGATGACTTTATTAAAGAAAGTTCCGAATTCAATCAATACTTAATGGGTGGTCAATCCCAAAGTCCATTTGGTCCGGGTTATGGGTTTGCTACAGACCCCGGGTTATCTATTTATTCTGATGATAATAGACCTTATATGGATGAATATGCCAGAAAAGCTGGAACAACCAATAAATTAATGCAAATATCTCAGAATTTTTCAAAAGATTTATTTAATGATCCAAAATTTAATAGAAAAAGTGATAGGTTTTTAGAAGATAGTGAATATTATAAGAAACTGAAAATATTAAAAATGTACGAAAATGAAAACTTAAAATTAAATATTTATTTGTCTTGTGAGTTTAATGATGAAGAATTTTTTGGTGTATTTAAGAATTTTAATGGTTTAGTTAAACCACCAATATTAAACGCACCAGAGTTATTAAATCATGGTAGATATCCGTATATAGATAAAGAATATGCTTTAAAATTGAATAATTTTCTCTATAAAAAATTATATGGGTGGTTTAAACCAGATCCCGGTATTTATATAAATCTAAAAGAGAATAATCCAGTGAAGGATGAAATGGGTAGACAATTTTTCTTGAAAAAAGGTAAGATAGTTGAAGTTATGGGTTATAATATTGATGAGAATAATGATCCATTTATTACAATAAGAATGAAAAATCAAGATTATTATATCCAAAAGAATAATTATTTCTGGTTCAATTGGAGATTCAAACCAGCTAATAAAAAAGAAAAATAATCATCTTAAAAATCCTTGAAATTGGAAAAACGGAAATTCCGATTTTCCATCTATCATTTGGCAAGGTCTTTCGACTTGATCTTGAGCTTGAACAGATGTTTCAACTAAAAATGTATTATTACTTGGACTTTTTGTTAAATATCTAACAACCATGTAGTTACCCAGTTCCCTTGAACCACCACTTTCTTTTGTAAATATTCTAACTCTATGGTTTTTGATACCTCTTACACCAACTATAGCAATATAATTATTTTCTGCTTTAGATAAAATTGATTTTAGAACAGTAATTTCTATTTTTTCAATATCTTTTTGTTCAAAACCTTCAAATGGTTTCTTCAAATCTAATGTTCTGTTTAAATTTAAAGCTTGTAATTTCTTATCTTTCCTTTCAACAACTTGTTCTATTTTACCTTCATTTAATAATGATTGTTGATTCCTTCTGATTGTTGAAAAATCTGCCTGACAGATTAATCTTTCTGTCATAACTCTATCATTCAAACGATATCCAGCGGGTGCCATTCTATAAAAGTTTCCAGTGAACATTATAGATAAAATATTTGTAGTTTTCATCAATCTCCATTCATCATTTTTCTCTTTTTTCTTATGAACTGACCAACCTTCGACATGAAATGTTCTTAAAAGTTTGTTTTTTGTATTATGATTTATACCAAGTGTCATTGGATATATTGTTCTAATACGACCACCTCTCCATTTATCTTTATCCCCTCTATAACTGATAGTTAAAGCCATCCCATATTGGATTGCTTTAATTAGTAATGGTTCCAATTTATTATCCATTTGAGGTGTGAATCTCATAAGTTTATTAACTGGAAATCCCGGAACCATATCATTGCTCATTCCAGCTTCAGTTATCAAGTTTTTTGTTTCATTTAACTTCCAATTATATTTGGTCGTAAAAGCAACATCTGTTACATTATTATAAGAATCATATGGATTGTGAATTATCATTTATACATTTTATTTTATTCTTATTGTATATATTAATTTATTTTTCACTCTTTTCATCTACCATATTTTTGAGTATCATCATTATAAAGAGGGAATCAATTATATCATCAAATGGTTTAGGAATGTTCTTATAACTTAACAATTCGTCTTTGTTTTCTTTTAAAAATTGTGTTAGTTTACAATCAACATTAAAATCAACCAGTGCTTTCAACATATCGTGTTTTTCAAACTTCCCACCAGTAGTACCGTTTGGTGCTTTATTAACAACCACTTTGGTTTTTTTGATACCTTTTTTACTTACTGTTTCGGTTGTGGTTGTGCCATATACCATTAAACAAGTCTTACTTTTAACAGTTGTGGGAGCAAGTATTACCATTTCTTCTAAATTTGGTATACCATTGTATAATTTTTTTCTGATTAAAGTTGTTAGGGTTACAATATCTATAATACTATTTGTATTTTTCAATCCATAATTATAACCTTCTAAACAAATATATGTTTTTTGTGTTTTATCGATATTTCCTAATATTTTTTGAAATATTGTATCAGATAATTTATCAAATTCTCTTAGTTTTATTATTTCTTTCTCACTGTATGTTTTGATATCTTCATGAGTATAATTTATAAATTCAAAATCTATATTATTTAATACTTTTTTTATCCATACATAATTCTTTTTTGTTGTTGTAAAATTAAGAAGTATTATTTCGTCATTTCTCATAATTGATACTCCTGTTGAATTCTTACTTATATCAATACCAACTATATTCATTTCGATTTGGTTTTATTTTCTTTTATATATAAGTTGAATGGAGGTCATATGAATAAAATGAAAAAATACGATTATTATTTTGAGTCTTTATTGGATAATATGATAGAGGGTGTTGCTATTCATGAATTAATATTTGATGAAAATAATAATCCAATTGATTATAGAATATTAGATATTAATAAATCATATGAAAAAATATTAAATTTAAAAAAGAAAAATACTCAAGGGAAATTAGCGAGTGAAGTATATGGTGAAGCCCCTTTATTAAAAGAATATTCTAATGTTGTTTTAAATAAAAAATCGACAAAATTTAGATTTTATTATCCTAAAATGGATAAATATTTTTCCATATCAGCATCCCATTGGAACGATAAGGGGTTTATTACTATTTTTTCCGATAACACGGAAAATGTCAATATGGAAAAAGCTCTGAAAGAAAGTGAGTTTTTTGTTAGAAACATTGTTGAGAGTGCTGGAGTTGGGATTGTTGTATATGATAAGAATTTGAATTATGTTTTATGGAATCCCCAGATGGAAGAATTAACAGGCATAAAAGCTTCAGAAGTTATTGGCAAAAATTCAATTGATACTTTCGAACATATTGAAAAAATTAGTGACATACTCAGGAAAGTTTTAAAAGGGGAAGAAATTAAGGATGTAAATTATGAAGTTATAAATAATGGTTGGAGAAATGCAAATTATACACCATTAAGAGATACAAAAGGGGATATTATTGGCATTGTTGCTTTTATTAAAGATATAACAGAAAGAAAAAGACATGAAGAGGAAATAATTAAAGCAAAAGAGTTGGCAGAAAGATCAGAACAATCTAATCTAACTTTCATATCAAATATGAGTCATGATTTGAGAACACCTATAAATAGTATAATTGGTTTTTCTGAATTATTAAAAGAAAAAGGTTTAAAACGAAATGTTGAATTGGAATATTTAGATATAATAATGAAAAATGGAGATCAATTAACAACATTAGTAAATGACATTATAGATATATCTAAAATAGATTCAAATATGTTAAGAATTCAGAAAATTGAAATAGATTTGAATAAATTTTTACAATATTTGAAAAATCAATATTCAAAAGAAATTAAATTATTAAAAAAGAAAATAAAAATTAATATTGATATTGATCTGAATAATAATGTTTTTATATTAGCTGATAAACACAGGTTAAGACAGATATTAACAAATTTATTGAATAATGCAATAAAATTCACCAATAGTGGATATATTAAATTGGGATATAAAATTTTAGATGATCACAAATTAGAAATTTATGTGAAAGATACAGGTATTGGAATAAGTAAAGATGATCAAAAAACAATATTTGATCGTTTTGTACAAATAAATGCAGAAAATCAGAAAACAAAAGGTTCTGGTCTTGGTCTATCAATATCCAAATCACTAATTCAGTTAATGGGTTTTGGGGATATACAATTAGAATCTAAATTAAGGGAAGGTAGTCGTTTTTCTTTTGAATTACCATTTATCTTTAAAGATGATTCACAGATGATTATAGATAATATTGAAGATGATAATGAAATGGATTTAAGTGGTATTAGAATTTTAGTTGTGGAGGATGATGTAGATACAAATAAAATGTTAAGATTATTTTTAAGATCTGTTAACGCTACTGTTTTTGGTGATAGTGGAAAGGGGGTGATGGATATTATAAAAAATAAAAATATAGATGTGGTGTTGTTAGATTTGGGACTTCCTAATATAAGTGGTTTTGAAATTTTGAAAGAGATCAAAAAATTCAATAATAATATAAAGATTATTATTCAAACCGCTTATGTTATATCTGAATATAAATCAAAATCGTATGAATTAGGAGCGAATGATTTTATATCAAAACCATTTACCAAATTACAACTTTTAAATTCAATAATGAAACAAATTTAAAACCAAAACAATAATATTTAATATATAATCAAAACGAATAACAAAATTAATGGATGAAATAGCAAATTTTAAAAGAACACAAATAAATAATTACTTTTCTGGTTTTTATGATTTGGACGAAAGTACTGTGGATATCAGTAAAATTAAATTTGATTTACAAAATTTAATTGGTGAAATACCGGGAGTTGATTTGAATTATGAAGTGGAAAAACTCATAACAGAAGATGGTGGTGATGAAGTAAAAATAGAAAAATTAAGTTCCATCACTATTTATTATTCGTATGATATTAACATCGGAACGGAAACGATACCAAGATTTGATAAGGTTACATATATAATTTAATCATAAATTTTTTTTATTCATTAAAAATTTTTATCTTTGTTTATAATCAAAAATAGAAGCATTATGTCATATTTTTATGTTAAGACTTGTTTCGAAAAAGCCAACGGGACAAGAAAGAAAGATCAGAAAATTCGAGTTCGTGTTTTAGGTGGACAAAAATTAGATGGTCAAGATCTGGATGTCACATTAAATGTATCGTGTAATCACGCAATTCGTACAGATCATTTGATTGGAACTATTTTTTGTTGTAAAAATTTAACAGAAAGAGAATCCAGAAACGGTAAAAAATTCTATAAGGTACCAAATAATGATTTATTTCCAATCGAAGAAGATAATAAGATTATTTCTGATAATACAAGGATGGTGGAACATTATGAATTAACTTTACCATACATGATTAACAATGAAAGAAGATTAAAATTAGATTGGATTCTTTCAGATGATGATCTTCCTCTTTTCGATGAATAATTTTTTGAAAAGATCATAATAAAAAATTATATCCGGATTTTAAGGCTGTTTCTTTTTTAGATTCATTCATATTATAATATTTTTTATAATAATAACTACTTTTTATCTCTATCACTAGATTTTTATTTGGCAAATAAAAATCACTAAAATAGTATCTTTTTTTATTATCGAAGAAATAAGAAAATCTTTTCCCTTTTTCAATTTTTATTTTATTAGATACACAAAAATCTAGAAAATCTTTTTCATACGTTCCTCTGTAAAAAAGATTCGTTCTTGGATTTGTGTCCACTAATTTGTGCTTTCATGTAAATATCTTCATTTTGCATATTATATTCTATTCCAAAATTATCCATATAATATTTTTTCGATTTTTCTTTAAAATCTGATGATCCAATTATATTAAACTTTTAAAATCATATTTTATATAAACCAAAAATAATACAGAATTATGGTATCTTTAAATTTATGTATAGATGGAAATTATCTTCTACAGAAAAACATACAAATTCTTTTTAAAAATAAGATTCTGTACTCAGAATTATATAATGTATTGGAGAGAGATTTTAATGCCATTACCCGTTTATTCGATTTCAATAAAATATTCTTTGTTTCAGATAGTTTCACAAACTGGAGAAAAGAGTATTTTCCTGAACTCAAAGGTACAAGAAAAAAAGACGAGTTCATTGATTGGAAATTTGTTTATGATGAATATAGGAAACTAAAAGAATTCATAGATGATAAAAAAACAGTGTCTCTTTGTGAAGTGGAACAAATGGAGGGGGATGATATAATAGCTTTTATTACCGATAAGTCAAATCAGAAAGGAGAATCGGTATTTATTGTGTCATCTGATAGTGATATTTATCAAAAATTACATTATGATGGTTTGAATTTCAAATATATCAACATGATGTATAACTATAAATTCAATGACGAAAGAGTATATTTACCAGAACAATATAAAAGATTTTTATCTTATGTCGATGAGAATTATGAAGATGATAATATTTTCCAAACAAATAATGACATGGAATTTCTTCAATTTTTTGATAGATTTGTCAGAGGTAAAAAAATTGTTGAAATAAATAATGAATTTGAATTGTTTAAGAAAGTGATGGGTCATGGAAAGGATAACATCAAATCAATTTTTATTCAAGGTAACAGAGGGATAGGTGAAGCTGGTATAAAAACTGTTTATGGACTTTATAAATCAACATATCCCAGTACAATTGATTTTGATAGTTTGACATTTGAAAACAATTTAATAGATATTATCAAATTTCATAAAAAGATCAATGATAATAGTCATGATAAATCTATATCTGAAAAATTCAGAAGAAATTTGAAAATAGTTAAACTAGATGAGAAATCTTGTCCACCGAAATTGTATGAAAACATGAATTCTTTAATTAAAATTTAAATATATAAAAACAAAATCAGAAAAATGATGAAAAAATTATTGTTATTGATTATTATCATGATATCATGTTGTTTTAGTCCAACATATTCCACTACCACATCCCCAATTGGTTATATTGAATTTTTCAATTGTGAAAAATGGAATTCAATTGATACGAATGATTGTAATATAAATATTTATTATAAGATAAACGCTGGAAGAATAGATATTGTTGTTAAATCTAATAATTTAACAGTGAAAGGTGACTATAAAATATATTTATTTGATATGTTTGGTAGAAAGATAATTGAAAATAATATTGAAAATCCGATAAGTTTTTACAAAGACAATTTAAAACAAGGATTATATTATTTGAAGATAACCAATAATAAAGAAGTTTTTAATAAAGTCCTTGAAATTAATTAACGTATCGGTTTTGGTTATTCATCATCATCTATTTTATTATCACTCATTTTCACACTCAATTGTTGCCTTCTTTGAAAATCCATTAGTATAGTTTTCAAACTATGTTTGATATTGCCGGCGATGATATTCTCCATTTTTTCTCTATCTCTTATTACTGCTTTCATGAACATGTAATTCATTTTTGATGTGGTTTTTTTCGGGAATGAAAAAGGGTACAAATATTCATGATTGATAATACTACATACCCCGTCACCATCAACTGTATTTGTTTCTAATGTGATAAAGGTTTCAGAATTTCCTGTTGAAAAATAATCTTTACCAACAATAAATTTTTTATTAACACCTTTGTTAATTGATAGGATTCTAACATTATTATCATCATTCAATCCTGTTATGAAGATACTTAATGCTGTCTTTTGTTCGTCACTTAATTTATCAGGTTGATCAAATTTTTCCCAAAGATTTTTCTTCCATTTCCTGAACCAAATTCTGATGTAAATTGAAAAATTTCTTTTCATTCTATTAAATTTTTTACAAAGATATGGATATTTGTAGTATAAAAAAAATTTAGACAGTTTTCTTGGGGGATATGATTACCCATAATCTATTCCCATCTAGTTTAGGTAAGTTTTCTATTTTACCATATTCTTTAAGATTATCTATGAATTTTAGAAGCAACAATTCACCTTGAGCTCTAAAATTTATTTCTCTACCAGCAAAAAAGATAAAAACTTTTACTTTATCTCCATTTTTTAAGAAATTAATAACATGATTCATTTTGAAATCTAAATCATGTTGACCTGTATTATAAGTTAATCTAATTTCTTTTTGTTTGGTTTTTCTATTATTTTTTTGGTTTTCTTTTTCCTTTTGTTTTTTCTCATAAAGGAATTTTTTGTAATCCATTAATTTACAAACTGGTGGGTTGGAATTTGATATTTCAATAAGATCTAAATCTTTTGATTTAGCTAATAATATAGCTTCTTTTGTTGATGACACATAAGATTGTGTACCATCCGTAAACACCAATCTAACTGTTTCTGATGTTATTTGATTGTTTATTTTTTCTGATTTTTCTCTACTTCTATTGTTTCTATTGTTCATAAATAAATTATTTTACCTATTGAGGTATTTACAAATATAAAAAATGTTTTGATAAAAAAAAAATTAATTGGATTCAAGACTGTAATTGTATAATTTATTAGTATCCTCAATAGCGATTTTTTTAAGTTCGTTTTTTTGTTCATCACTCAAATTGAAATCTTTAGATATTTCATCGATAAAATTTTTCAAAACATGTGATATTTTTTGTTCTTGTTGTTCTGACATATAACTCTCAATTTATTTTTTTGATCTGGGAAGATCTTGACATACAATGCATAAAAAAAGCCTTAAAAAAATCAAATTTATATATTAAATAAAAAAACCGTTTTTTTTCAAAATAGTCGTTTTATATATGATCACAATTGGTGAAAAGTTTAATAAAATTCAACCTTATCGATACTTTTATAAAAATTGTCTATGTTAAAATATTTATCAAAAGTTTCGATGATTTGTTCGTATGTAATTGAATCGATGGAGTTTTCAATTATCCAATTTTTCGGTAAAATATATTTATCTTCATTATCCTGTAAATTAATATTTGATTTAATTACACTAATTTTGATAAAATTCTTAATCATGTTAAATTTTTTCTTAGTTAAATAATTATTTTTATTTTTAAAAACATTAGATATGGTTTTATCCAATTTTTCAACATTATTGTTATTTGTTTCTGTTGATATTATAATAACACCAGTATTTTCAAGTCTATCTAAACGACAATTTATATAATATGATAAATTTTCTTTCTCTCTTATTTCTTTATAAAGTGGTGATTTCAATCCACCAGATAATAAATAATTTATCAAAATTATTTTATCAAAATCTTCATTAATAACTGGTGATACATACATCACCGATGATTTAGTTTTTGATGATATTAGGGTTTCTATATCAAAGTTGTTGTTTTCAATGTATTTGAATCCACCAACTGTGTTTTTTTTATTGAAAATAACATCACTATCATGTTTATATTTATTAGAGAAATATATTATTTTGTGTGGTGTTTTATAAAAATTATTATAATGATCATAACAATTTTCAAGAGTAAAATTCTCAATATCAGATTTTCTCCCAATTGAATTATAATTATTAAAAATTTTTCTATACAAATTTAAAAAATGATTCTTATTATATCTATTAAATGAATCTGTATATTCATCTATAACAATTTTTTTCTCTGATTCTAGGATTTTATCATTGATATCAAATTTTGTAACTGTGTCATAAAAAGCATCTTTAAATTTGAAAATGTAATCATCCAATCCTCTAATATAAAAAACTATATTATTTGGTGTCGTATAAGCGTTCCATGTGATACCATTATTTTCTAAAATTTCAACAAAATCATCTTTTAAATTTTTACAGATTAAATGTTCTATTAAATGTGATAATCCATAAGTGCCGTTATTTTCATTAACAACAACATTATTATACACAATATAAAAACCAGATAAGTTGATTTGATTTTGTATGTTTAGTATCATAATAGTTTTTCATTTATTATTTTTGTTTTAAATAAATAAACGTTAGGTTTTCGGTGATGAACGTTTTTTTTATATATTAAAATTCCAAATAACATTTACAAGTGTAAAAATTTTTTACACCTCATTGAAAAGGAAAGGCATTAATTTAATATATAACCAAAAACAAACAATAAATTTACATGAAAGATATTTGGAATCTTAAATATGATTGGGATTTAACTGGTTCTACTTGGTCTAGAATAGAAAGATTAGATACATATTGGAGTGGGGTTACATATGTTCCAGATAATTATTTCAAATATAAAAAATGTTTATCTGGTATTACTTATCAATATGTCAATACACTTGATGATATATATTCTAAAAATGCTATGGTTGGTAAAACTTGGTGTATTTATGACATGTATAATGAATTTGATATTATAAACAACTTCATGGTGAATATGGATACTGTAGATATCTGTTGTACTACTAATATTGATTTAACAGAAAGATATTATACATTAGATAATGCATATTTAAAAACAAAACACAAAGTTCTTCTTGTAAATCAAACCGATAAAACAGAAAACGATTTATATAATGTTGATCAAAGGGGATTTCTTATTACATCCACTCATTTATTGAATAGTGGAAATACATTCAGATATAAAGGGTATGTAAAATTAGGTGATAATAAACATAATCAATATCATTTAAAAGATGTTGGTGGTGTTTTCCCGACATCTGGTTTGCCAGCATCATATATGTTGGGCAAAACATATATAATCAAACATTTCTTTACATATAACATAAACGCGGTTGATCCTATTCCAAAATTGATATTTACAGATTATGATATCGCTAGACATATTAATCCATTAAATTATTCATTATATACTGGTTTTACAATGTCAGATACTCTAATCAATGGTGAAAAAGTTGTTATAAAATATCATGATTATGAATATGTTATAACATTAAATAATACAACTTCAGATTTTGTACACACAGGTACTATATCCGGTGATACTATTTATAATGGATTATATACATCACCCGGAGGAACAAGTTCACAATTTTTTGTAAGTGGAAGTACAAATTTCTATACTAATGCTAGTGTTGGTGATTATTTAAAAGTTACATTTAGTGGTGATACAAATACAAATTTAATATATTATACACATATCAAATTTAAATCAGATTCACCCGTATTAGTCTTACAGAATCCAGTTCCAACAAATATATTAAACGATTTTTATGTAAGTGGTGGTACATACACACTTACAAATTTACAATATTCAGAAGTTTCAGCAATAAAAGACACTTTATTAGAAACATATCACTCGAAATATTTTGATGTAGATGATTCTATGTATTTTTCACCAAAATATTATGATTATAACCACTATTTTGATTATGATGGGTTACAATTCATATATTCTGGTACAACTTACACGGAATATGCTTTCACAACCGACAATACTTATATCAAATACAAATTATATGAACATTTGAATTCAATAAACTCAGTATTTGATAATTCATATATAATATCAAATTATCCAAATGTTAGTTTATCATCATTTTCAACTGGATTTACCGTATTAATAACAGACACACAAAGTTCTGAATATTATAATAGATATCCGAAGGGAACTTATATTAAAATAACGCCCGATGATACAAATGATATGTATTTTTTCAGAAAAAACACTTTTGTCAAGTTAAATGATGATGATACATATAAAACTCTTATTGTTGATTATGTACCGAATCAATATTTTATTATAGAAACATACAAATCTGATTCTGGATTAACAATAACAAGTATAGATAGTATTTATACTTTAACTGGAATATCTGATCTATTGTATTCTGTTTATAAGAATGATGAAAATGATTGGTATAGGGAAAGACCAGATAATATTAGAAAAAATATATGTAATTCTTACTCTAGAATTATAGAAAAAGATTCTAATATTGTAAAAAATGTTACAGCTTTATTGACACAAGATGATAAAAATAAATTTATACTTGAATTATATAATCCTGAAAATTTATTAAACAATGGTGAAAATATTACATTCACTTATGACCCAAATTTAACATATAAACCAATAGAATTAATAGATATAGGTGTGGATAAGCATACAAAAATTCCATTACCAATTTTAACTGAAAATTTATTGATAACTTATGATTTATTAACTGGTGTAACAAGTGGTTCAACAACAGGTTCTACATCTTATGATACTTTCACATTTATTGTGGATTCATCTACTTCTTTTTCATATACTTTTGAATCAACAAATACTACAACATTATCGGTTGATTGGGGTGATGGGTCATCATTAGAGAACATTACATTTAGTGGAGTTTATAGTGGTTCACACACATTTGCATCTGATGGTGTATTTAGAGTTATATTTAGTGGTGATTTACAATATATTTATCATTTATCATCTAATAGTAATTTAATAAATAAAGTTGATATTACAAAAATTAAAAATTTAACCACATTAAATTTAAATGATAATATTATTGATGAAATGGAAATAAATGATTTAGTTTATTTAAGATATCTTTACTTGAATACAAATACTTTTGATGATGTGGATAAATTCTTTAATGAATTGGATTCAAATGGTTTAATTAATGGTGTAATTGATACTGGTGGTACTGGTAATGCTCCTGTAACAGCGACTTCATTAGTGGCTAGAACAAATTTGGTATCAAAGGGCTGGACATTAACATACAATTAAAAAATAATTTTAAAAAGTGGCTTTTAAGGTTCAAATAGTAAATATAGAAAATAATGTTAATAACATATTATTAACTGATGATCTTACAATAGAAATATTAAAAGTCAGGTATAATTGGGTATTAAATGCTAGTATCAAAGATGCTGTTTTGGGTTTAGATGAAAATGGATTAGTTTGGTATATGGGTGAATGGCTTTGTGGAGAATGGGAAGATGGAACTTGGTATTCTGGGATATTTCATAGTGGGATTTGGAAAAAAGGTAGATGGTATTCTTATTTATTGGATAAACCGATGATTTTAAGCAAAAGATTTGTTGTTTTGGAAGAAGATAAGATGTATTCACAGTTTTTAAATGGAAGTTGGTTAAGTGGGACTTGGTATAATGGAATATTTGGGAACGATACTGATATTTCTGGTAAAACAACCACCCAAATAACAGTTGGTGATATAGGATGTCCTTATTGGTACACTGGAACTTGGTATAAAGGTTTATTTAAAAATTCTGTTTGGAAAAATGGTGTATTTTTTAATGGTTCATTTACAAAATCATATTGGTTGGATGGAAAATTTTATAATGGGTATTTTGATAAACATGAATGGTGGGGTGGTTCTTTTTACGGTGGTGATTTTATTAGAGGTACATGGAAAAGTGGAACTCTTAACCAATTAAATTCAAATATTGCTGCCAGATTTGGTGTTTGCACAGGAACAACAAGTGATGGCACACTTACTACTTGGGAAAGTGGATCGTTTGAAAAAGGTCAGTTTATGTCAGGTTTATATCGTGATGTTAGTGGAAATACAGTAACGAGTCTTTGTCATCACACAACACATTGGTTAGATGGTTCATTTAATAATGGTGTTTGGTGGGGTGGACATTTTGAAAAAGGGATTTTTAATTATGGTGATTGGTATGGTGGTGTTTTTAATACTAGTATAGAGGATGCTTTTACACAATATACTATTTGGAAAAACGGAACATGGCACGATGGATTGTGGTTAAATGGAACTTTTAAATCTGGAACATTTTTGAGTGGAATGTGGATGAACGGAATATTTGAAAATGGATTTTTGGTTAGTTTATTTACTAGTATTATGACAATTGATTTAAAAACAAATGTTATACCATCGGTATTACCTCCACCTCCACCACCACCATCATATACAGCACCAACGGTAACCACAAATTCTATAACTAGTATAAATTATAATACTGCAGTAGGTGGTGGAAATGTAACAAGTGATGGTGGTTTAACTACTACAAGAGGTATTTGTTATTCTTCTGAAACATTAATACCAACTATAACAGATACTATTATAACAGATACATCTACTGGAACAGGAAGTTATAGTTGTAATATTGCGGGATTAATAGCTGGAACTGAATATTATGTGAGAGCATGGGCAACAAATTCTATTGGAACAAGTTATGGTGCTGTTGAAACGTTCACAACATTATCTGCACCAACAGGATTACCTGTTGTTAAAACAGCATCAGCTACTTTAATAACATCATTATCAGCTGATTTATGGGGGGCTATAAATAGTGATGGTGGTTCTGGTATTTTACATTATGGTTTTTATATATCTGTAAATGCAAATCCGTTATCATCACCTAATGCGTCAGATGATAAAGGTGCTATTGGTTCGTCAATTCCTCCAATTTGGGGGTTCGATACACTTGTTAAACCATTAAGTTCTGGAACAACGTATTATTTTCTAGCTTATGCGGAAAACGTAAATGGTGTAACATATGGAAATATAGAATCATTTACAACTTTATAAAACAATATTTGAAAAATTATATATAAGGATAATAGAATATCCCAAATTTTTTAAAAAACAAACACTTTTTTATGGATAAAACCTCTCAATCATCGAGGTTCAAGAATATCGAGTCAACTATAATCAATATTTTAAATGATAATTATGATAAAAGTTTAAAAATTAAACTATCAAAAAAACCGGATAGTATATCCAGTTTAATTGGTTATTTAAAACAAAACGGATATAATTATAAATTTAATGGTTATAGAATAAAAGATATTGAACTAGATGTAATTGTCACGTTGAATTATACACCACCTACTTTAAAATTTTGACATTCCGAATAAATATATAGTAAAAAAAATAACAATTTTACTATATGATAGATGAGAATTATTATATTTTCGTAGAAGATGAAAATAACAAATTTATTGACAAGTTTGTTATTCGAATTGTCAAAAAAATAGATTGGATTATCGAATCTGTTACTGATAATGTGCCTTATGATTTAGAAATGATGAGGTATGATAAGGAATATATTATAGATGATATAATAGATGATGTTCGAAATCAATATGATTATGTTCAAGAGATAAATTTTTCAGAGATTAATGATTATATGTTATAATTTGGAAAAAAATCACATTTATGGCTTAATATATACTTCCATATTGTGTTCAATTTTTTCAAAAAGTAAAAGATTGCTAAAAAATAATTATTAAAAATATGAAAAATTTAAAAATGGAATTGTTTAATTTCAAACAGAAATTGGTGTTTGAACAGGCTGAAATTTCTTCAATAGTAGAAAGTTTCCTTTTAAATTATGATAATTTTTCAGAAAAAGAATTACAAAAAGCTTTAAATGAAAGATTATTACCTTATACTTACGATAGTGATGTTAAGGAATTATTGGAATCAGTTGATCAAGAGATGAATTCTTATAGTTTGATTTATGAATTAAAGGATCTTTATAGAAGTATCGAAAAAGATAATTTAGGACAATTGTATCGTCAATCATTAAGTGTAATTTTAGAAATTACACAATTACCAGATGATCAATCAAGATTAGAAGCTATTTTAAATGAATTAAAAATTTATGATTGGATCCCACAAGTAAAGAAATTTATTTGGGGATTAACAAAAAACCCTTTGGATAAACAAAATATGATAAGCCCGGGTAAAGGTGATAAAATCTATACTATGGTTGAAAAATTAGAAAATGGTCATTTGGCTTATGTATCAGATAGATGGTTTCTAATTGATGATAATGGTATTAAACAAGTTTTAATGGAAGATTATGTAGAAGATGAAGATAGAGTTAAAGAACTTAGAGTTATGGAACAGGCTTTAACAATGGGTGAAGTAAATAAAGATAGATTTACAATTAGAATTGATGAAAATATTGTTTTAAGTTTATCAACCAAAAACGACAAGAATTTATATATCAATGAAGAAAAATTAGATCCTGAAACAACACTTGAAAGTATTTTTTCATCTCCAATTGTTCCTTATTTGAAAAAAGATTATTTCTTACTTACAAATACAGTTAAGGAAAATTTAGATAAAATTCTTGAATTAGATATTGCTTTAAAAATTCACAATTTATTACAACCAACTTTAGAATGTTATCTTTTCAATTATCAAGATAAAATGTATTTATACAGTAAAGATTCTAGAACAGGAAGTGCTTTTTATGAATATGAGTCAGTAACAGAACTTATAAATGATATTCGTAAAGATTTAGATTTTGATGTTACTTATTTCTTAGAAAATAAATTATCAAAAGAATTAAAACAAATAAAATCTTTAGAAGATAATGAAAAAGTTATTGAAAGTAAAATCAAAGATGCTACAAATGCAATTGATGAATTGAAAAATGAAAGTGAATTATTAGAATCAGATAGTAGTTTAAAATTATTATTTAATAATTTATTAACACATAGACAAAATTTATATACAGAATTAAATCAAGTTAAAGACGAAAAAACACAATTTAAGAAATCTTTAGTACGTTAATTTATTTATAGGTATTCAACACCGACCGGTTTTGACCGGTCGGTTTTTTTTATAAAAATTTTTTTATGTGATAAATTTTCATTAACTTGATATATTTTGCTTTTTTGTAAACTTTTTTTAATAATCGATATATAACAGATATTCAAGGATTAACATTTTAGGCTTTTTTAGGACAATATAGCTTTTTTTTCAACAACAAATTTTCAATCGAAATAAAAAATAATGACACCACCACGATGGCAAAACCATTCTATTTAGATGAAGATGAATTTTATTATGAAATAGTATTATCAAAAGGTAAGGGCTTTTTAACTAAAAAAGCTGAATCTATTTTAATTAAAATTGCAACAAATTTTATTAAAAAAAAGGCAACTCATTATAAAGGAGATGATGATAAAAATGATTGTATTCAAACAGGTTTATTATTTATGTTTCAAAATTGGAACAATTTTAATGAGAAAAAATATAAAAATGCAATGCCTTATTTTACCGAAATTTTCAAAAGAGGTATGGCACAAGGTTACAATGAATTGAGAAATAAAAAATCGAATCAGGAAGCTGTTACAATGATTAGTATTGATTCATGTAATGATGGAGATGGTTTCTTTAATATATAAAAGAAAACAACATTACATATGGGAAACAAAATGGTTCCAAATAATAGAAAATATAAACAAGGTAGATACACTTGTCAAAATCCCGATAAATACATAGGAGATTTAGAAAGAATTTATTATCGTTCTTCTTGGGAACAGAAACTTTACTATTATCTCGATATGAATAAAAAAGTGTCCAAATGGTGTGCAGAGCATGTCACTATACCATATGAAATAAATGAAAATGGTCATTATAGTACACACCGTTATTATCCAGATGCTTATTGTGAAATAATAAAATCAGATGGGAATACACAAAGGGTTGTAATAGAAATAAAGCCTTGGAGTGAATACAGAGATTTAGAACCACCAAAAGAACCAAAAAATAAAACTATGAAATCTTTAAGAAATTACGAATATGCTCTTAGAACATTTCAAAAGAATATAATTAAATGGCAGGCAGCTAAAAAATTCTGTGAAAGAAGAGGAATGGAATTTTATATAATGACCGAGAAATTTTTTCAAGCGGATAATAAAATAAAATTGTTCTAATTATGACATTTAAAGATGAATGTTATTCTTTATTTGGTGAATATAATAGAAACTGGAAAAGTATTGTATATGATTCTACTGATATTATTTTTAATTTAAAGAAGAATAACAATAATGAAGTGATGTTAACAAACCCGAAGAAAATAATTCCCCATAAATTTTATTTAATGGAATATATTTATATTAAAGATAAATATTATACAGAAAAGTTTTTAGAAACAAAAAATGTGCCATATTTAAGAATATGGTGTCCAATATATTTATTGGGTATGAAATATTCAGATAAAATCGTGGAAAAAATTAACACGAATAAAAAATTAATAATGTATGCAATAAATTTAGATTATTTACCATATAAATATAGAATACCATTTTTTGATGTGATATTTCATAGAAATTATGAATTTGTGGAAAAGAATAAAGATTTAATTTTTAAAGGGGAAGATGTATTAAATGAATATCCTTTAAAAAACGTAACAGCTTTACAAACTTATAATTTATTGAAAAATTATGGTGGGTTTGAATATTCTTTAACAGCGTATGATCCAAGTAAGATATACGGGTTTGTTCATAATCAAACCAGATTGTACTCTATATCATCAACGATTGCTCATAGATTTATGTTTATAGATTGTAAAAGGATAAATAAAATGAAAATAATGGAAACATTAAAAGAAAGTGAAGTTCAATTTGAAAGAGATAAAATAAAATTAATATTGGATACATTAGATGAATTATTAGGTGATATCGAGAGTGAAGAAAAACGATTATATCAGAAATTAAGACTATTAGAGAATTATTTCGAAATTGTTTAAAACTTTTACGTTATTATAAAATAATATATACATTAATCAACACAATGATTATGAAGTTGAAATAAAAAATAATTAATAATTGTGGCAAGTTATAAAGGTGATTACACAGCTCAAAGTCAACAAGTAAATCCTACTATATTTAATAGAGTTTTAAGAGGTCTATCAAATGTGTTTGGTGGATTAGACTATAATGATATGAAAATAAGGAATGCTTATGCTTTAGGGGTTCATGAAGAGACTAGTGATGTTGCATATCACCCACAAAGTACGAATATGTACGATTTATTTACCAAAAAAACCATAGCACGTTTCTTAGATAAAAAATCAATCGCGTATTTAGATAGAACTTACTTGGATAAACGTAAAATATTAAGACAATATTCAATTAAAGATGAAATAAAAGATTTTATTGTTCAAATATGTGATGAATGTATCATATATGATGAAAATAATAAATTTTGTTATGTGAAAGACTTGCCAGAAACGTTTGATCATACTGTTCGTCAGAAATATCAAGAAACTTTCAGTAGATTAATGAATGAATTTAATTTTATTGATGGTGTAGTTGCTTGGAATTATTTAAGAACATTATTAATTGATGGTTATCTTGCTTTTGAAATTATTTATGATGATAGACAAAAAAATATCATAGATATTGCACCTTTGGATCCTATGACACTTATTGTGGCTACAGATCCAATGTCAAATTCTATGATTTGGATTCAATTTCCTGATAACCCACAACTCCGTAGAATATTATTAGATTCACAAATAGTTTATATATCATATTCTAATAATAATGAGTATGGTGATACTAGTTACATTGAAAGTCTTATTAGACCTTACAATCAATTAAAAATGCTTGAACAAGCAAAATTATTATACAATATTAACCAAGCGTCATTATACAAAAAATTTATAATCCCTGTTGATGGGTTATCAAGACAACAAGCGGAACAACAAATTTATGAATTAATGAGTGATTATCATGAAGATGTTCAATGGGATGAACATTTAGGATTAGTTTCTATGGGTGGAAGTACTAATATACCACATAGTAAAGATTTTTGGTTCCCATCATCTGCTGGTCAAAGTCCAACATTTGATATTGTTAAACCAGAACAAAATAACTTAGCTGAAGATACAACACTTCATTGGTTCTATAGAAATTTTAAAAGAGCAAGTAAAATCCCATTTCAACGTCATGAAGAAGAATCGGGTGGTGGTACATTATATGATAGTACAACTCAAATTACGAGAGATGAAATAAAATTTAAAAATTATATTAATAGAATTAGAACTATATTCAAAGAATTATTAACAAAACCGTTAAGAATTCAAATGATTTTAGATTTTCCAGAACTAAGGAAAGATGTTGTTTTTGCTAATTCATTAAAATTATTATTCAATTCTGATGTATTATTTGAAGAATGGAAATATTTAGCAAATCTAGATAAAAGATCACAAATAGCTGCTACATTAAGTAGTAATTTATTAGATATGGAAGGGAAACCATATTTAGCGGTTGAGTGGATTATGAGAAATGTGATGAAATTTTCAGATGCTGATATTGAAGAGAATGAAAAATATAAAATGATTGAAAGACGAAAAGCCATGCAAAATGCTGGATTAAACCCACCAGAAGAAGGTGGTGGTCCACCTATGGGTGGAGGTGGTTCACCGTTTGGTGGAGGTGGTGGTGATATGGGAATGCCACCAGATATGGGAGCTGAAGGTGGTGGACCTGAAATGGGTGGACCACCTCAAGGTGAAATGGGTGGTGAAATGGGTGGACCTGAAATGGGTGGAGGACCTCAAACTGGTGGACCTCAAGGCGGAGCGCCACAAGGCGGAGCACCACAAGGTCAAACCCCAGTAATTTAATAATAAACTTTATATAATTTTCTAGCTGTATCAATTGTAAGTCCAAAATCTAATAATTTTGGTTTACCATTAATTTGACCCCAGTTTTTAATACTGGAAATATCATAAATATCTAAATTGAATTCAGATAAGAATTTTTTCAGTCTGACAGCAAATGGGTTTTTTTCGTATTTATATTTATCGAAACTATAATTACCATGATTTAACCAATGACACATATGATTAAAATCCATGTGTGTTAATTTTTTAAATTCTTCTTCTCTTATGAAATTTAATTTTTCTAAAACAATCCATTTACCATCTTTGTCATAATCATAAACTTTTGCAACTAAATCCCCATATTTTTCTTGTATTTCTGGATTAGATTCAGTTAAATTTTGGGCAATTCCCTTTTTATTTCTTGCAATTTTTATAACTTTATTATCCATAAAATAAACATATCTCGCACTTCCCATATATGGATATTTATTACCTAGTTCTTTTTGTACATATTTTTTTCTTTGATTAAATGTTTTTAAACCACTAATATTAGATGTGGATAAATTTTCATTTATAAAATCATTGAATTTTGTTAACATATAATTATATATTAAGAAGTGGATTTAATTTTTTTAATAGATTTACTTATTTTTTCTTTAATTTTTTTACTTTTTGATGGGTTATCTACACCCCAATTCTTCAAACTAGTTTCTCTTCTTTTTATTTCAGCACATTTTCTACACATATATATATTGGTATATTTTTTATACTCAAAATATTTCATGTTTCTTTCTTTTCCACAATTATCACATTTAACTTCCACTTCATAATGACTACTATCTGGTAAATCATTTACTTTTATTTTTACTGAATCCAACATTTCTATATCATATCCTTTGTTTCTAAAATGACCTATATTTCTTTTTGTTATTACTATAACAATTTCATCAGATATTAACATTTTTCGTACATCTTTTTTTCATTATATATTAGATAGTTAAGGTCAAAAATTACTTTTATATGGAAAAATGACATATTTAATGGATAATATATAAAACAAAAAACATTGAAACTCCATCTATGAAAAATGTAATGATTATTGATAATACATTGGGAGGTTTGGAAAAAATCAATGAGGTTGTAAGTCGTAAAGGTAATACTCTATATATCATGAAGGGTATATTTACTGAGTTTTTGATTAAAAATAGAAACGAGAGAATATACACCCCAGAGAAATTTTTACCACATCTTAGTGAATTATTAGAAAGGAAAAAATTACTTAAAGTAGTCTATGGTGAATTCGATCATCCTGATGTGTTTGATACTAGTTTAACACGTATTTCTCACACTATTCAAAACGCGTGGTATGTCAAAGAAAACAACCGTGTTGATGGTGAGATTCGATTAACAAGTACATTTTACGGAAAGGAAGCGAGGGCACTCGTAGATGACGATCTACCTATATTCGTTTCTAGTAGAGCTGCGGGAGTAACAGAATCAAATGGGGAAGTGACTGTAAAGAAACTTTTCACATATGATGCGGTTGCTGATCCGGGGTTTAGTTCTGCCAGAATGGAATTAAAAAACATGAATGAATCATTAGGGTTCAATGAAAACGTAAACTTCAGGATATTCGATATGTCCGAGGAGTCAAAAATAAATGAATTGTTCAATATGGAAAACAACGAAAACAGAACTCAAGAGAAAATGGAAGAGTTCAAAGAGTATTTAGACGAACAGTTAGTAAAAACAGAAAAATCCATCGAAGAAACGTTAAAAACGAAAAATTTCGATCCGGAAAAACTTACTCGTCTTTATGAAGAATTCGAATCTTTGAGTCATGGACAAAAGAAGATGGCTGAATATCTTGATCACATTGCAGATTCAATAAATGTTTTAATTGAAGAAAACAAAGAATTAAAGAAAACAAACGAAAAACTAGAAATCAAAGTTGAAAAAACTAAAGACAGAACAAAAGATCTTGTCAAACACAATGATTATTTAGCAGAAAGTTTGGAAAAAACAATGGATTATTTAGGATATGTTGTAGAATCTACTGATAAAGTTATCGATTATCAAAAGTATATCGCTGAAAAATTGGATAATGGAATTTCCTTTATCGAATATGTAGCTGAAAACGTAGATTATACAATAAAATATAGTGAATATATCGCTGAAAATTACGATAAAATCGTTGATTACACCGAATATGTCGCTGAAAATTTAGATAAGAATATAGCTTACACCGAATATGTCGCTGAAAATCTTGATAACGCTATCGATTATAGTGAGTATATTGGTGAAAATGCTGAAAAAATTATTGATTATACACAATATATTGCTGAACATGTTGATAATGCTATCAGATATACAGAATATGTAGGTGAAAATGTTGATAATTCAATCAGATATGGTGAATATGTAGCTGAAGAAGTAACTGATGTTATGGCATATCAGAAATATAACGCCGAAGTTCTAGATAGAACTATCGATTACACAAAACAAATAGTTGAAAAACTCAATTCATCTGAAGGATTACCATTAAACGAAGCAATTGGTGAAATGGACGATATGACAACAGATGATCCAACCGCTTATTACGATAAACCAGAAGAAACTGAAGAAGAAACTGAAGAACCAACAAATGTTGAAGAACCAGTAGAAACATCAGATGAAGAAACTCAAGATGAAACTCAAGATGAAATTCAAGATGAAATTCAAGATGAAACACAAGATGAAGAAGATATTGAAGGTGTAAATACCGAAGAAATACAAGATGAAGAAGGTGAAGATTCTGAAATGGGTATTGTTCCGGGTATGGTCGTAAAAATCGATGATGATAAAACAGGTGAAGTCCTAGCAACTAACGATGACAATAAAATTGTTGTGGTTAAAATAGGTGAAACCGGTGAAACCGAAGAAATAGATGAATCAAGACTTACTATTATCGGTACAGGTAAAATTTATGAAAGTGAAGAAAAATTACATACAGACGTACAGAATTTAATTTTAGCCGCTAAAGAACGTAAAGCATCTAAAGTAGAAGATCCACACTTCCTATTATTCTTAAATGAAAAGCAAAAAGTTAATTATTTTAACTTGACGCCAGAAGATAAGGAGAGAGTTAACTTTGCAATGAACGAAAACAAAGGAAAATATACTAACGCGGGAGAAGTTCTTTCAATAATTCAGAAAGCGATCACTAAATCAACACAATCTTTAGGAGAAATGTTGGTTGAAAACATTCCAAGTGATTTAAAACCATTATGGGAAAGTTTAAATCCGAAAGTTCAAGAAGGTATTTTAAGTGGAGCACAATTTTATACAAATCTAACTGAGGATAAAGTAGAATCATTCTGGGTAACTAGAGATCTACAAGATTATGCATCAAGAACTAACGCTAGTAAGAAAGTGTTAAATGAGAATATTGACTCATATGACAATTTCAAACTATCGGATGAACAACTTGAAGCATACAAAAACATTCTTAACAGATATTAATCTGTTAAAGCTATGTAAATGACCAAAATGGAAAAAAATGAAGTTTTGAGTTAAATATATAGTTAAAAAAATAATCAAAAAAATAATTATGGCACACTTTATAGTAGATAAAGCAAAAGCTTTAAAGAAATGGTCACCAATACTTGAAGCCCTTAAAGTTAAGGACGACGAGAAAAGAGAATGGATGGCCGAATATGCTGAAATGCACCAGCTTCATATTAATGAAAACGTTGCATACACAACCTTAAACCAAAATGGTATGGGTAATATTTTAGCTCCAACAGTTGGAACTATTCCTGCTTCCGTATGGCAAGCTGGTGCTGGTAACATTGGTAGTGGTGACGTAGCTCAAAACTTACTTCCAGTAAGTATGAAGATAGCTGCTCAAACTATTGGTTTGGATTTAGTAGCTGTAAAACCAACAGCATCCCCAAGAATTGAATTGTTATTTGTTGACTTCAAATACGATAACGCTTATGGTGATGGTAGTCGTGAAGATACAGACGCTGAACAAAGACCATTGGTTTTCAAAATTGCAACCACATCACAAGATACCACTATTTTAACTGACTTACAATGGCAGTTAAGTGCAGCTGGTATCCAAGAACGTATTGGTGGTATCGCACAAAGAACTTGGGTTTATTTAGGTTCAGGTAAAACTGCAGCTCAAATATTAGCAGGTCCGGGAACAGGAACAAAAGAAGCTTGGTTAGAATTCTTAGGATTCTCAAGAATTGATGGACTTCCAATTTTCCGTTGTTATCGTCAAGCTGGTTTCTCAGTTGGTGCATTAACACCACAAGATGCAACTCCAGCATGGTCACAAACCAAAAACACATTTGATCAATCAACAGCTATCGTAACAACTTTAGCAAGTGGTTTCCAATTTGTTTCAGGTACAACTGCTAGCAAAACAACTGCTGTAACTGGTTATTTATCAGGTGTAACAGTAAGTTTGATTTCATTGTTAGAAGATCAATTACCGGGATTCTCTGGTGGTTTTAATGATTTTGAAACCCCTTGGACAACTGGTGTTCAAGACAACTACAAATCACAAGGTGGTGGTCCGATGAACAGATATCAGGATGAGAAAACTTATCCGGGTGTTATTGGTCCAGATGTATTCACCAAAGTAGTAACTGTCGGTGACATCGAGATCAGTTCAGCATTAAAGAGAACTCAAATTGAAGATATCAAAGCTGCAACAGGTATGGATATCGTTCAAAAATTAGAAGGTGTTCTTATCAATGAATTAACTCAGGTTATTTCTAAAGAGATTGTAGCTAAAATCAGAAGTTTAGCTTTGAAAAATAGAATCTCACATACAGCTCCTAAAAACGCTGACGGTACAAGTAAATTCGACTTCGATGTTGATACTTACTTAGCTACAACAGGTGTACCGGGAGGTGAAACAACTCACTCCATCCAACGTAAATTAGTTGCTAAGATTAACAACGCATCTAACTTTATCGCTACTGATGGACGTATCGGTCCAGCTCAATACTTAGTAACAAACGGTAACATTGCTTCCGTATTACAAGATATTGCTGGTTACACACTTAACCCAACCAACGTTGGTAAATTAAATACTAATGGTCAGTTATATCCAATGGGTAACATTGGTAACATCCAAATCTACGTTGATCCTTATATGAGATGGGATGATAACTACATTTATGTAGGAAGAAAGAATACTATTGATCAACCGGGTCTTGTCTTTATTCCTTATTTAATGGCACAATCTATCAGTTTAATTAGTGAAGCTACTTGGGCTCCTAGAATGTTAATCCGTTCAAGATACGCTGTATCTGATATCGGTTTCTTCCCAGAAAAACAATTCATGGGAATCTCTGTAACTGACACACATGGTTACTTAATTTAATCTAACGGGTTTAAATACCACATACAAAAAAGCCAGATTTTATCTGGCTTTTTTTTTACCTATGGTTAAGGTTTATATAGGTTATTTTTTTTAATATATTTATAAACATCTTTATCAATCATTTTTAATAATAGTTGAATTTCTAATTGTTGTCCCGGTTTTACAATATTTGAATGATCCCAAATATTTCCAATCAATTTTCTTATTTCTGTTGATGATGTTTCGATAATACCTGTTTTTTCTTTATTTAAGAAGATATGTGGGGGTTTTAAGTACCAATCGATATTTGGGTCTCTTTCCACACCCAATCTTGGTATAACAACAAATCTCATTAAACGTTCAAGTTCTTCATAATTAACCCACGAACTAAAAGAGTTAGCGTTATCTTGACCTATAATCATACTAAATTGATGAGTTTCCATCAATTCTTTCTCTTCTTTTAACCTTTTAACAAGATAATATGTCTCACCGAAGAATTTATTACGGATTTCATAATCAAAAACTTTAATTCGTTTATCAATTTGTATAGCTATTTCACACATTTCTAATCTTTGTTTTGCAGAAACCATATCTTTGTTATACATATGGTGAAAACAAGGTAAAATCCACACTTCATCGAATTCATTACTGGTATTTAGAACAAATTGTGCTGTTTGAATATGACCAATGTGAATTGGATCAAAAGCACCACCATATAATGCAACTTTTATTTTTCTTCCAAGAGTTTTATATTGTTCTTTTCTTCTATTAATTTTATTTAACGTATCTTGAATCAAATCTTCATAATTCCACCCAGATTCGGAACATAACATAATTAAAGATGATAACAAATCTCCTGTTTCTTCTTTAATATTTTGAATATCATTCCATCTTATAAGTTCAAAAAATTCATTTTGAACATCAATAATTCGCTCTTTAAATGGTGTATAACCAAAATTTTTTTCAAATGTTATCTTAATTTTTTCTTGTAAATCCTTTGTGTCCATTTAATTTTTTTTAAAAAAATCATTTAACCATTTATTTTTTCTTGAAATTTTATAAGAATGAGACGATTTAATACTAAATTCTGTTTTTGTTTTATATTTTAATGATTCAGTCATACAAGTTTCATAATTCCAATAATTTCTTTTCATCTTTTTTTTACCCATATGTTCACATATTTCATCTAACCAATCATTATTTAGAGATGATGAATATGAACTTTTTGAATTTTTAGAAAACTCAAATCTTGATGAGTATTTTAATGCTTCTTTTTTACAATTTTCTTTATTCCATATATTTTGTTTTGTCATATGTGAACAAATTTCATCTAACCAATTACATCTCAAACTTGATCTATATGATCCTGGACTTTTTAAAGAAAATTCATTTCTATTTTTATATTTTAATGATTCTTTTAAACATTTTTCTTTTGTCCATTTGAAATTATTTCCACCTATTCCACCGGTTTTTGATTTATTTAAAATATTCCATCCTTCATTCTTATATTTTTCAACATAAAAATATTCTAATTTTATAGCTTCATCAACACTTATATAATCTGTTAATTGTTTTATAATTGGTTGTAAATTTGTTTCTTTAATATGTAAAATTACTTTATCTTTAATATTTTTTTTCCTACTTTTTTGTCTTTCATTTAAATTATATGTCAATCCAACATAAACAAAATTGTCTGAAAATTCATATGAATATATACATCTTTTATAATGATTTCCTTTTTTAATCATATGTGAACAAATTTCATCTATCCACTTATTTTTTATACTTGATCTATAAGCACCAGCACTATTATCACAGAATTGTTTCCTGCTATCATATTTTAAAGCTTCTAATTTACATTTTTCTTTTGTCCAATATCCATTACCTTTTCTCATTTGTTTAATTTTATTTTTTATATATCTATATATAAAAAATAAAATATCATAAATTGGAGTATAACCAAATTTATAAAAAGATTAATGGTGTCATTCCAATTAAACAACCAAGTATAATACCAGTTGTTTCAGCAACAATTATTCTTGTTCTTGATAAAATAAAAGTATCGTCATGTGGGATAATTCTATGAATTGTTTTTTCGGTATATCTACCAAGAATTATTCCAACCGCATCTGAAAAAGTATTACCCAAACCCGCGGATGTCATAGTACTTATGGACAACATTTGACCCAATGTAACATCAATTGTACTACCCACTGTTACCATGATACCATTATCAATTATCCCAAAGACAATAAAAGCAACAGCAACACTTATCATTCTGGCAGCTGTCTTTTTAATCATCTTCAATTTCTGTAATATCACCATAAGTGTCAACGATCCATTTATGTGCATCATCATGTGATAACCATTCGTTATTCATTGGAACATTATTATAATCATCATTTGTCACATAAGACCAATCGGAATCATAAGCTTGACCACCTTCATATGGATCATGCCAAATAGTATATCTTACTTTATTTGTTTTGGTTTTTGTCCCGTCTTTATGATAGACAAATACATTTTCTTTTTGAATAAGAAAACCATTCCCGTTAAAATCATCTGAATTTTTATTCAGTTTATATTTCCAGATTTTCATATTACTATAGTTAAGATTATTAGTAGTATTATTTTGTAAAAATTTACCCAACCACAATCCCCACATACTTTTCCAAAGTGAAGAGTATAAATTTTACATTGTTCACAATATTTAAAAGTTGGCATAGTTTTAAATATTTAACAAAAGATTTTTAAGTATTGGTCCAACGATTTTTCTTTCTGCTCTATCACCAAATTCTTCTGTTGCGACAGACATCACTTTACCCATATCTTTAAGTGATGTAGCACCAAGTTCGGATATAATTTCTTTCGACCTTTGTGTGATTTCTTCTTCTGTCATTTGTTCCGGAAGTTCTGGCAAATAAAGTTTAAATACCGTTATTAAGAACAATTCATCATCCATCAAATCAATTCTCCCATTTTTAGAATAAATTGATGCTGATTCAGTTGATTGATTAACCATTTTTTTAATAATTTTGATAACTTTGTCATCACTCAAAGTATCAACACCATCTTTAGCTTTTTCTACTTGAAGAGCCGCTTTTATAAGACGTAATGCATTAAGTCTTTCTTCCGCTTTTTCTAACATAGCGGTTTTAATGTCATTATTAATTTTAGTTTCCATTATTTTTCTTTTTTACGAGTAAGTAAGTAAATAAAAAGAAATGCCAAACCTATACCTATAACCCAAAAAGCAATTTTCATTATAGCGGCACCAAGTTCGATCCAATGAAGGAAAAACCAATAACCACTCGAAAATCCAATTCCAAAACATACTATGGATAGGATAAGACATAAATAAAAAGTAGTTTTTGTTCTCATAATTTTAATTATTTAATTTGATTTTCAATATTTTCATTTAAATTGTAAATTGGTTTTTCACCATTATCCCAAGGACTACCGATCCAACACCAAACTTTATTATTGGAATCATATTCAATAGTAATATTTTCCCCAGTTAACATATCTTTTTGTCCCTCCGAATAAGAATATTCAAACGCTAATATAAGTTGCCTTTCTTTTTGGAAAAAAGATAATGATGATAATTGATTTATGATATCATCATTTAAATTATATATTGGTTTTTTCCCACTATCCCAAGGACTACCAATCCAATACCAAACAAAATTTTCTGAATCATATTTAATAGCAATGTTTTTATTTGTTATTATATCTTTTTGTCCCTCTGAATAAGCATATTCAAAAGTTGTTTTAAGAGTTTTTGTATAAGTTTTTTGTTGTGAAATCTGTGTAAATATAAGAACACAAAGTAAAAATATTATAATAACTCCAACTCCAACTCCAACGATTTTTAATTTATAATTCATAATTCATAATTTTATGGTTTCCTACAAATATAATGAAATTTTTGATTAAAAAAAATTAAATGTTTCTTTTCCACATCAATATTTTATTCGGATCGAATACTCTTGAACAATGTCCACACGATGTTTGTCGACCTCTTTTTGGTAATCTCGCACGATAATATTTTTCACCACAATCGGAACATATAGCAACATATGGATAAATTTTACTTTGTAATTCTTCTTTACCCTTTTTGCCATCTTTAAAAGAGTTATGATCACCACATCTTTCTCCACTACCACCTAATTCTATATGTTTATTCATCCAAACATAATCATGATTATGTCTCGGACCAACAATTGCATGAGCAATTTCATGTGTAATTGTATTAAATACCGATTCATCGGTACAGATTGGAAGTTTGTTACCAGATAATCCAATTTCTTTTTTACGATAATTACAATTCCCGAAAGCTCCTTTGTGTTTTGTTACAACTACTTTCCACCCTTCTAATTGAGGATATTTGGTACTCAGTTTTTTGATCAGGTTTTCTGCTTGTTTTACGATTTTTTCCATTTTTCAAAGTTTTCAAATTCTTTTTTAATGTTTTTCGCACCAACTGTATTTTGAGTATGAATAAGAATTTCTGGACATTCCAAATTATTATTCATTAGATAATTTGTCAACCATTTAGCGGCTTGAAATCCTGTACCTTCTACAACGGTATAGTCTATCCATCCGGTAAGTAGTGTAAACATTCGATAATGATAATAATGATCACCTTTTAAGTCATGATCAAAAGAAATAACTTCTGGTAAACCATTTTCTTCTATTGTTTTAACAAAGTCACCAAAATTACGCACAATAACCCAATCTAACAAAAAATATTTCTTATTTCCTGTTAAATCGTAAGCACTCATGAAATCGTCACCAAAACTTTGATCTGGGAACCTTTCATCATCAAGAAAAAGATTGTATTTTGTCATCTTGTTAATTTGAAATACAAAATTACAAATATTTCTTTATACAAAAAAATTTAAATGCTGGTTTCTAACACTATTAATAGATTATAATCATCAAATTTGGTTAAGATGAATGTATCAAAAACATAAACATCAATAAAACTTGATGTTGTTATTGTGTTAAAATATCTTTTGGGAAATGTAAATGTTTCATCTTCATGTTCTATTTCACAAATTTTTAATTTCCATTTGTTTTCACCAATGTACAAAACATTAGATTCAATAATAATTTGAATGATGTCATTTTCTTTAACATCAATAGTTGTCATTTTTTTAATTTTATCATATTCATGACTTTCTAATCTGAAATTAAACAAAGCTTCATCACTATTCATCAATTTGTTTATATCATCCAAATTTATTTCATGTCCAACCAAAATAGATTCACCACTAATGATTCTAACTTCTAATTGTTCACTTTTTATTTTCAAATAATTAGCGAAAAATTCATCATCAAACATTATTTCACAAAAAACTCTATCATAATCAGAAAAATTATTAATATAATTCCACAATTTTTTGCCATCTTTCGCAATAAAAACGATAGGATTTTCAATTTCAGAAATTACATCTATAACTTCTTCAATTTTAAAAACATAATTTTTAAAAGCATAAATATTTTTAAAATTTTCCCCTACAAAAGAAAAAACAATTAAATTATCTTTTTCGAATTTGATAACTAATCTCCTATCTATTCTAACCAAATATTTTATTTTATCCAATAAGATTCTTAAATTGGATTGATTAATTTCAAATTTAATAGTATCACTTTTAGCCATTGAACATGATTATTTTATAATCTTTATATTATCTGGATGTGTTAAAGTTTTTATTTTTTGGTTTATCTTTAAGATATATCATATCAAATTTATCCCTAGAAAAATATTTTTCCAAATTTAAATCGAAATAAATATTCGGATTGTCTAATAATTGAACAAGTTTATTCATATCTTTTGTATTATCAAGGATTTGTCGGTATTTATAATCACCTTTATCTATATCATCAAATAGTTTTCTCCATAAAAATACACATCTTCCACTTTCTAACATTTTTTTAGATTTTCTAATACCCGGTTCGTCATTATCAAAAACAAATCTCATATCTATATTTTCGTTCTCTATAATAGATACATCTGTATCCAATCCCAAAAGAGATATTGAATTTGGGAAAAATATACTATCTAAATAACCTTCAAACGCGTTAACAGGTTGATTGAAATCAATATTTAGAATATTATATATGAATGATAATTTATTATATGATACAGCTTCTAATTCATCTAATCTATTATCTGGGTGCATATAATTATAAAGAAATTCAAACTCTTTTTCATTATAAATTCTTTTAAAAGGATCATCTTTTAAATTTCTAATTTGAAATCCTAATAATTTGTTATTTGACCTATTAAGAATAATAATAACTGGTTCTTTCCATTTATCGGTAATGTGATATACCCCTTGTAAAATATTACTGAAATTTTTAATTTTTCTTCTTGTGAGGTAATCATAACCCATTGTACCTTTTCGAATTGTAATTATGTTTGTTAAAAAGCTTCCTTTTTTCGTATTTAAAAAATCAATGTATTCTTTAGCATCTAATACTTTATCTAATATATCAATTGAAAAATCATCTCTATGTTGATATGACATATTTGTATTGATATAATCATATATTTGCATTTTCTTTTCCATATCCAGTTGGATACCAAAAGAATCACATAATTTAGTAAATGTTCTGGAACATGTTGATCTTTCATTGTAACAAACATAAAACATATTACGAAGAAACAAATGTCCACGTTTCATTCCCATACGATTATGAGAATCACCACAAATAGGGCACGCAAAATTTAATTCTTTGGGAGCTGATTCATGGGGTCTCAATTTGATCAGCTTTTTTTGTGGATTTGTATGAGCTTTATCGAGAATCTGTTGAACTACATTCGTAATATAGTCCAAATCTAACACTATTGGTTCTTTTTTATCTGTATTTATCTGAAAATCATCGTTCATTTTAAACTGACCCTTTATTTACTAATATATAACAAAAAAGGAAAATAGTTTATATGGATATTTATATAAAATGGGGTGTTGTCATGGATGCTTTAAAAGTAACAGATGAAAAAGTTAGAAAATTTATGGCTGAATATGCTGAACATCATCAACAATTAGATAATTTAATATTAACCACAATTAGTTTTGAAAAACCAATTGTACCATGGGGAGGTGAAGGTTGTATACATTTTATTGATGAGAATGAACAATCAAAATTAATAATGCCTGATGGTTGGGAGAATAAAGGGGAATTTTTTGATTATGCTGATATAGGCCAAAATTTATTACCAGTATCATTAAAAGCATTATCTATGATTAAACTTGAAGGAAAAAATGTTCAACTTAAAGCTAATCTTCCAACAAAAAGTTTTAGTTTTTTACTTGACAATGATTGGATTATAGAATACAAATCAAGGACTGGAAATAGTTGGATTCAAAAAGTTGAAGGGATATTAATTAATTATCTTACTGATTCAATTAATAAGGAACTTGAAACACATGATAATCTTTATATTGATAGTATGGTTAATATGATTTCTTTAAGAAATGATGGAACAATAGAAACACCAAAACCAGTAATGTATCTGTATTCGAGATATCATGTAGAATAGAATTTAATATATACAATAAAATAAAGATTGAAAATGACAAAAGATGAATGTATCATCAGACAAGAGAAGTTTATTCTATATTTGAATAACATGATAAAAGATATCAGAAATCTAAGAGATGAAATGATAGATTATGATGATGATGTGATCAATGAAAAACTTTTAGGCATGCCAGTTAATGAGGAAATAATTGCAGTTTGTAAATTAAAAAATAGTAAAAATACTGAAATTGAAAAAGATGCTAATATTGTAATTATATCGACTCTTGGAGCTTCTTTATTATGTAGTAGAACAGGTGTAATGGTGAATAAAAAATATTTAAGTGGAGAGGAATTATTAAATTTCTTTTCAAATCAATTCAAAGAAAAAAACAACTTATAATAATGGAACAAGAATATCAATTAATTAAAGATTCAGCTTTATCGGAACAAGAACTAGATGAACTTCGTGAAATTTTCAAACGTGAATACGCGAAGAAAAAAGGGTGGGATGAAAACAATTTAACCCAAGAACAGTTAAATGAAATTTGTTCAGATGATAGATGGAAAGGTAACTTTTTAATAAAATCATAAACTTATTTGGATTTATTCACTATAATATCTGGAGACACACACTTATGAACATTTTAGAAGATATTTTAGAAGAAAAAGAACCTGATTTATTATACGCTTTTGATTTTAAATCCAAATTTAAATTAACAGACACTAGAAACGGTGTTCATATTACTTTCACTTATTTATTCAAACGAGGTTTAACAAAAAAAGAGATTAGTTTTCTTGAAAATGATTTTTTTAAGGAAACAATTGATGTTAGAGAAATTTCGGGATTGGAATTAAGTGATTTCAATATGAACAAAACATACAATGCTGTTTTCTCTTTGTGGTATCACGATAACAATACATTTGATTGTTTCTTGCATCATACTGTTCGTTAAAAATCGGATTTTTAATTTTAATATATAAACAATGTAAAAATAACATTGATTTATATGGAAAAATTTATTAAATCGTACAATTCATTTTTGGAATCAAAAAATTATAATACTGAAGATGAAGTTCAGGCAACAACAAAAGAAATATTAAACAACGAATTTGATAAAGTTAGAGATGTTGTTTTTAAGGATGATACCGTGACTTTTAAAGTATCACCACTGGATTTTGATACAGAATTCGGATTTAGACAAGCCCCAGAATACACGAAAGAAGATGAAGAAGAATTACAACTTGGTCTTGGTTCTGGATCAATGAAGAAAAGAAAAGTTAATGTATTTCTAACCTACCTTGATGGAAACCCACCAAATCAATTAACCTATTCAATAAGATGGGAAAATATAAACCCTGAAGATTATAAGAAAATCAAAATCGAAGATGATGACGATGAATTTATAGACGAATATGAAGAGGAAGAAAGAAGAAGATTAAAAGAAGATGATGTTGATATAACCAAACATGTTAATGATATAGATGATTTATTTTCTACTGGAAATATAGAAGAGGATTAATGAAACTATTAAAATATAAAGAATATTTAAAAGAAAATTTAAACAACAATATTGTTTATAGAGGTGCCCCATCCCCAGAATTTGGAAAAGGTAATTGGAGTGGTGTTTTTTGTTCACCTGATATAAATATAGCTAAACAATATCACGGAAATATTTGGAAATATGAATTATCAGATGTTAATTTAATAAATGCAAATTTACGTGAATCTGAAGAATTAGCTGAAAATTGGTTAGATAATAGTAATGATCCAGATGTACAATATATTAATGAACCAGATGATTTATGGATATTCCCCCCAGATGGTTGGATTGATTTTCTTAGAAAAAAAGGGTATGATGGAATTCAATATGGAACAGATAGATTTATATTCAATACTGATAAATTGAAATTAATTGGAAAATTATAATTTCGACAATCTCCCCAAAACAGTTTGTTTTTTACCTTGATATTCATCATGTTTCTTTATTTCAGCGGTTACAGAAATAAAATCCCCCACTTCAATATCATTACTTGGTGTTTCAGCAAAAACAACATCATCTTCACCTTCTACGTTTTCTGTAGATATTTCTCTTTTTTTCACAATGTATTTTGGTGAAATAGTTCCAAATTTAGTATAAACATTTCCTTCTTGATCTTTCAATTTATAAACATTTGACCAACCCCATTGAGTTTCAAACCCACCAATATGAACAATTTCAAGATTTTCAATTTTTGTTTTTTCACCAACAACACCAACCCATTCAGATGGTTTAACTTCTACTTTTTTCTCAGCATTTAATTTTTCCTCTTCTGCTTTTCTTTTCATTTCTTCAGCGTATAATCTACCAAAATAGAAAGAACAGCCACCTGTAATATAATTTATTAGATGTTTTTTTACAGTGTTTCCTTTTATCATATTACTCACATTAAACAAAAAGTTATTATCTCCTCTATTCTCTTCAATAAAGTCGTAAAATTTCTGAATATATGGATTGTCATCAGAAATAGTTTTTAATCTTGAATCGTATTCACTCACAAATTCTTGCCATTGTTCCATATTCTCTTGTTCATATTTTCCACTATTTTCAGGTGGTGAATATGCATAATCAACATCATCTCTAACAGAATCACCAGTTGATTGTTTAGATCCACTTTTATCGGAATAATAATAATCTTCAGGATCGGATGATGGGTTATTTTTTAACCATTCTTCTCTTTTTTTAGAATTTATTTTTTCCGCCGATGCTCTTGAAATATAACCTCTATTGTTATACCACCAAATATAGTATTTAACTATTTCATTAACGGAAATATAAGTTTCAACAAAACTACCATATCCACCCTCACCACCAAATTCCCAATCATCACCACCACCATTATCACCCCAAGATTCACCTAAAAATGAAATATCTGTTAAATATGTTAATACTTTTTCATAATCATAACCCAAATAGTTTTTTATACAAGTACCACCAACTTTTATAATTGAACCATCTTTAATTTTCTTGATAAAAACTATTTTATTACGATAAATTCTTTTATGACAATGATCACAATCTGAATTTCCACTCATATCACCAACTAATTCAATTGGAACCTGTTGACCGGGTGCAGCTTTCAATAAATTATCTTTATAATCAATAGTACCAAGGATAATCCATTCATCTTCAGGTTTAATTACGGTAGCCATAGTAAGATCGTATACTTCAACATCTTTTGATGTTAATTGCCATTTATCACTTACATTTAGACTGTTTTTAATTTTCTCAACTTCTGAAAAATTATCAGTAAAATTTTTATCATTAGAAAATTTACCATGATAATAAGAAAAACCATTTTGGCCAAAATGTACAAGACTGTAATACTTTTTAGTTTCGATAGGTTTTAAAACAGGAACTGGAATTTTGATAAATTTTGAAATTCTAGTAATTTTTTTGATAATTTTATCAAATGTGGATTTTTTATTACCAGTTTTAGATATAACATCTGTACCAACGGGCACTTCAATTCTATTAGTTTCTAAAGTATAGAATAATTTGATATCTTTTGGATCTTTTTCGGTTTCTATTTGATTTTCTGGGGTTTCTGGAGTTTCTTCTGTTGTTGAGGTTTCCAAAAAAGTTTGATAATCATTTACGATTTTTTCCATCTGATTTGATTTTGATAATACAAAATTACTATATTTATCCCACATAAAAAAATTTATTGATTTATATATTTTAATTTGTTTAAACCGTAGTATATATCCACTATACGACACTTTAACACCGCTTGTGATTGTTGAGCACTCCAAGCTATTGTACCGGGTTTCTTAATAAAGGCTGTTACCCATATAATATCACCTCTTTTGACTTCTTTTGTTTGAAAATCTGTTGAAAAAACAGGACCACCACTAATGGCTTCTTCCATTTTTTTAATTTTCTTATCATCAGTTATAACACCAGTTATATTAATAATTTCAATAGGTCCTTTAATTTTTTCAACACTACCATCATCCAATTCTTGAAGAGCAATAATATCATCTGACAAAGGTTCAAATTCCTTATCTTTTTTAAATTTTTTCACCTTTTTATCTTTGAAATCGGAAAATTTCGTGGTTAAATTTTTCTTTTCTTTACTCATTCTAATTTTTACCTATTTTTTAATTGATAAATTACTTGCTTTGATGTCAATGTCTTTAAATTTCTTTGATAATTTTTTTCTAATTTTATTTATTTTCTTTTTATCTGGATTTTTTTCTTTCTTTTCTTTTTTTTGTGCAAAATAAGGGTCTTCCACTTTAATTTCTTCTGTTCCAAGAACTTCTTTATCGGGTTTCGAATAATCACTACCAACTGGTGTAATTGATAAAATATTACTACCACCATATTTCCCACTTGCAATTTTTGTAGGCATTCTATCATCTTGATGAATACCACCACTACCACTACCATAACCAACATCACGATAATCTTCCTTAATAAATTCACTATATGTTAATATATTCTTCATCATTTAATTTTATCGAGTCTTTTTTGTATATATTAATTATTTTTATCTGTTTACTATTAAAAACAATCCAATCATATCTTTTATCAGAAGCCCACTCAATTTCATTTAAATATTGAATTGAATCATATCCTTCTTTAATTAAATGTTTTTTATAACCCAATGCCAACTTCTTTTTATTAATTATTCTATTTTTATCGACCCATAAACATGTACTAATTGTTCCATCATCACCAGATGAATAATATTTCATTTTTGTTAATCTTGTTACATCCACTTTACTTGAATCAAAAAAATTATTATTACTGCCCCAAATTAACATATCTCTAACTAAGTCACCTTCAATTATTTTTAATGTTTTATTTATTTTTAATTCAATTGTATAAACAACATAATTTGGTGGTTTTGTGAACAACCTATCAGCTAATTCATAATCAGGTGTGAAATGATAACCTAAGTAACTTAATATATGTTGATCTTCGCCAAGAGTCTTGGGTGAAAAATTATCAAATAATGTTCCCGAACCATGGTATAGTGGGTATATCTTTCTTCCTAATTTTTCATTTATAAAATTATTATAGAGTAATAGATGGTTCATTCTTCTTCGGCTTTATTTTAACATAGAAAGAAATAATATCTTCCGAATCATCTATATAAGATTCCACTTTTTTAACCCAAGAAAATTTACTACACCAATCAGAAAAATATTTTTCCAAATCTTTTTCTTTTATTTGATCTTTTGGTATCATTTTTCTAAGTCTTTGGATTGTTAATATTGTAATACCTTTATTTGGAATATCAGGGAATAAATTTTTCAAATCTTTTTTAACATCATGTAATATTTTCAAAGTTCTTGTATTAGTTGTATTTAAAACCCCATTTATTAATACTAAACATTTATATGACTTTATAGTTCTTAATTCTCTGTCTTTTATTTCAAATTGACCAGTTTTATAAATAATATCAGTCATATCATTATAAAAACCAAATTCTAAAATACCATTCCTGATACCAAAATAAAATGATAATCTTTCATCTTTTATTTTTTCATATGTTCTAAAAGTATTTCCGTTGGATTCTTTAAATTCAAAATTATCCAATACATCTATTTGGTTTTTAATTATTTCTGTTCTGAAGAAATATTCGAAATTCCCAACATTTAAATAATCACCAGTTTTGATGAATGTAAATTTCAGTTCATCTAATGAATGTAAAAACATATAAAAACCGAAACGGCCATCAACTGGTGCATTCTGATTTTCTTTAATGTATGTTAAGTAATTTTTTATCATATGTATCTATATATTAATTTACAAAATTAGTTATGTCGTTTCCATTTATAACTATAATTAATATCTGGTTTTTTATATATTCCAATTCTATATTCCTCCTCTTCACCGGGATGGAACTGATCTTCTGTTAAATCTATAATATATTTATTTATTTCAACCCACCAATGTTTATGTGGAAGTCCATTTGCACTATTATCATTTTTTTCACGATATGTTAAATATTTTTCTTGATCTTTCCAATCCCAATCATCCATATCTGGTGAATAGTCATCATCAGCATTATAATAATAACCA
>Ga0114918_10000313_pt1 | contig 41321 bp, 57 predicted proteins | sample LantaG_FD_87015 | JGI IMG/M metagenome (GOLD analysis project Ga0114918, IMG submission 87015) | Deep subsurface microbial communities from Baltic Sea to uncover new lineages of life (NeLLi) - Landsort_02402 metaG | ecosystem: Environmental > Aquatic > Marine > Oceanic > Sediment | place...
ATATGATTCTTATATTTGTTGACGTGTTTTTGTATTTGACTAAAGAATAATCAAATAGGTCGCCATGTTTGGCTTTAGAGCGCTTTAAGAACTCTGTCTCTGTTATCTTTGTTTCCGTATTATATAAATATTAGTTAGTGGTACAAATATACGGAATACTTTTGACAAAAGCAAGCTTTTTCTTATTTTTCTTCTGGAACCTCTCCAATATTGGTTGTGACAGGCTCTATAATAATGAAGATTTTGGTACCATACCACTTAGATTCGTAGATTACGTTGACAACCATTTTGTACTGACCATCTATATGAATCAGTTCATCTCTATGAGGTACAGATGCTATCCTCATGGAATCGATATATTTCCATTCCTTATTGATGATGTGTATTTTCTTTCCAAACATAGTACTAATTTAAGTCATTTTTATTGATAATTCAAGACTTTTTTCGTACTCACATATATTTATAGATATGGAAACACAATTAAACTCATATGATATGAAAGGATGCGGATGTTCAAAACCAAAGCCTAGACCAAGGACTTAATTAGTACATGTCTGCTTCAGTTTCATTATTACCACTTAGGCGCTCTTCCTGAGCAGTCTTATACCCTTCTTGGTACCCTCTATCGTACCCTCCGTTGTTGTTCTGATAATTACCTCCTCCACCATGATTAGTGTCTTTAGGTGACTTACCAGAGAATAACCATTCTGATGCAGTGAATCCTAGTCCAGCAATAGTAATATATGACATTGAGTTATATACGTGTTCTGCCACCGTCAAATCCCACCCTAAGTCACCAATGAACGCTGCCGACATTAATATGAACGATGTGATAGTGATTACTCGCTTACTTGAAACCTTACTGTCTGAACTTAATGCTTCCCTGATTAGATTTGCCATAATAGTGTTTAGTTATAAATATGGCTTGGTCTGAAAAAGAAAAGCCCCCGACATGGAGCTTAGTCGGAGGTCTTAGTTCCACTCGCGTGGAAGCATATAGCATCTTAAATATTTTTGGTGGGTTCTATTAAATATGTGGAATTTCAATAAAAAACGAAAGGTACGTAAATTTTACGTACCTTTCAAGCGATTAATATGGGGTGGAGTCGGAGGGAATCTTACTCGTACAATGACGGATACTTGATTTTCATAAACTCCTTATCAAAAGCTTGTTTAAATAACCAGTGGGTTCTAAATAATCTATCATAGGACATCCTATCACAAATATAGTGACACTCACCAGTGAATTCTTCAACCAATTCTTGTGAAGTTATTTCTGAGTACTCAGTGTTCTCTTTGTGTAAGTCTTTCCAGTTCTCCATATCGAAGTCATAGAATAGGCTATCGATAATCTTTTGATTATACCCAAGTCTAAGTGATTTCAAAAAGTGTGTAAAACACTGATGCCACTTATAATGCAACTCATCAAACTCCATTTCTGAGTCCATTTTACACATTAAATCGTAATAGTCGTCTTTCTTCATAAAACAAAGGTACGAAATTATTTCGACATTTCCAAATGTGACCAAGTTTTTCCCTTATTAATATCACATATACAAGGTCTGGATACACCAAATTTTGTTGCAATCTTACTCTGAGATAACTTTCCGTCAGAGAGCAATCTCTTAATTTCTAAAACTACCTCTTTGGTTAATTTACTATTACCATTAGAGATACCAAAAAAACCAGAAAGAGTATACGAAAACTTCTATTATAGTGGATTTTTAAATGATAAGTCATAAATTAATTTATGACTTATCATTTAAAAATCATTATTTATCTCTCTTATTAGTAATTATTCCCTCTAAAATACCATACTCTTGGGCTTCTTCCGCAGACAACCACAAATCTCTAGAGGCGTCAAGTTTGACCTGTTCTGCCGTCTTACCGCAAAAGTCACCTAACATCTTGAATAGTGTATCATTACACTTTTCCGCCTCCGTTAATGATATTCTCATATCTTGAATGTTACCCGTACTTCCTCCCGATACTTGGTGAAGCATTACTCTTGAGTGGGGTAAGGAGTATCGTTTACCCTTAGTACCCGCACCTAGTAACACACTACCCATACTAGCGGCCATTCCTGTGTTGATTGTGGTGATGTCTGACTGAGTATAGTTCATAACATCAATCATACTCAATCCAGACTTGACTGACCCTCCAGGAGTGTCAACATGCATCGTAATATCTTCTTGACTCTGTAGGTCCATCCACATCAATTGAGCCTGTACCACTGTTGACATTCCATCATGAACAGGACCAGCAATCCAAATGATTCTATCCATCATCAATCTAGAGAAGATATCCATCTGAATGGCTCTCATTTCTCTTTCCTCAACGATGTAAGGTGTCATAGATGCTTGTGCTCCGTATAGGCGCTCTTGCATCTTTTCCCAATTATGGAGTTGCATACCGCTAACTCCTAAATGGTTTTTTGCGTAATTTTCGAAATCGTTCATTATCCTACTATTGCTTTAGTTTCGTCTTCTTGGTCTCTCTTTTGTGTGTAACACGCCTTAACGGTTTCTCTCACACCTTCCATAATATCATGACCATGCTTTTGAGCAATCAATGACATTACTTGGTAATCTGGCTTGGTAATAGTAACCTTATCAGATTCAAAGCTGTAAGAAATTTGAGCTATTGTTTCTTCAGCTATAATTGCTTGATGAGCTGGATTTAACATCTCAAAGATGGCACCGTTAACTTCGATTTCTACATCGAAACCGTTCTCTTCTCCACCAGTGTGATATTTCACTTTTGGTGAAGCTTTGGCTACTTTAGTAGGTAGTCCATTGGTAATCGGAAGGTTTAGGGTGTTGATAACGCATAGGTTAACATTTCGCTCTAAATCAGCTAGGCTGAAAGATGCCCTGAATATATCCTCTAGGTCATCGAATAATTGACTATATTTTGGTTGTTTTGACATAATTAATCGTAAGTTTATTTCTTCGTTATTATAATGCGAAGATACTCAATAATTATGACAATTTCAACCCTTAGCCAATTAATGTTTCAGTTGACGGATAATTTCTTTGTCTTCGTCAGATACTTCAGTTGGCATGGTTACCCAAACCTCAATAGTCATGTCACCCCTATTCTCCTTCACTTCTGAGGCGCTTCTATGGAATAATCCCTGTCCTTTAAGTCGCAACTTAGCTCCATTCTGAGTTAGAGAAGGTACAGTCAATTTTAATTTCTTACCCTCAATGTTAGGTACCGTTTTCTCACACCCTAGAACCATTTCTGGGTAGGTCAATTCTAATTCTTGGACTAGGTTGAATGGGGACTGGTGAGTCTCATTGCTGAAGATGTCATGTTCCTTCACTGCGATTTTAACTCGTAATTCTCCGAATCGACCCTTAGAAACTTCGTTACCACCACCACCAGACACCAACATAGAACCATTCAAAAGGCTTGGTGGGATGTTGACGACTGTATCGACAGCGTCTTGCGCATGACCAGTGGACTCACACTTAGTACATGGGTCTACATTCATACTACCACTACCACTACATGTTCTACACTCAGCCATTAATAAGTTCCCACCCATATTGAATTGGATGTGACCCTGACCTCCACATTCTGAACAGGTCGATGGATTTGTACCACCTTCTCCATTACAGTCATTACAGATAGCTGACCTATTGTAATGGATGTTCATATCTGCACCATTAAAGCATTGCTCTAAGGTGATTGTTATGTTCACTGTGATATGTGGCGTTACCCGTGTCTGCCTACTGGCAGCTTGTTGCCTACCAAAAAAGTCATGGAAGTTACCCATTCGTGGAGCTGGTGTATCATATTCTTTGCGTTTCTGTTCATCACTTAGAACCTCATTGGCATCATTTATTTTCTGGAACTCGGCCACATCACCACCCCTATCTGGGTGATGGGTTTTCGAAAGGCTCCTATACGCTTTCTTGATATCCGCTTGGGTTGCATCCTTAGATACACCTAACACCTCATAATAATCTTCCATCAACTATTGAATTTTAGACAAATATACGTATTATTTATGGAAAAACCAAATGTATCGAACAATATTAGTTGGTAATGGCAAATATCGCAAGACTATTCATAGATGTATGAAGGAGACCACTGCGTATATTAACTACAATAGGATTAGAGAGGAAAACGAATCAGTTGTCTTCCCCAAGAGGTTCGTGAACGATAAAGTAATCAAACCTGTCAAATATCAAATCTTCCTAGTCAAGGACATCGAAGATGGCGACAGAAATAGATTCATTAGAGACGACATTGGGAGGCTTCATGAGGAAACCCCCATCTTCGACCTATGGACTGTTAAAGAGTCTTGTTCGTACTCTGTTGAGGAAACCTTCTGGATATATGGTCACCCATCAAAAAAGAATAGGAAAACCTTCAACGATGTACTGGATTTGGTCTTCTTGGATTCTGCCAATGCGGATAGTAGTAGACAAGCGATTGTCGTACACAATAAACTGGTCGTTCAGAATGAGGACCGTTTCGATATGATTATCTGTAAGAATAAGAAAGATTGCCAACGCCTACACCACAAACTACGTGACTATGGTAAGGACAATAAAATAAAAGGCGTTCTATTTATGGGGACATGCGGTCCAGCAAATATCTCAATGATGTATGACATTATAGTAGAACGTACTAGTTGGGATATTAAAAAGGTTAGGAGAACCTCAACAAGACCTTAATTTTGACTCTATTAAAAAATGTTATTTTTATAACACTTTTATGATTTTCTAGATATTTATTATTAAAGAATTAATATTATGGGAAGAAAGAAGATTAAGAATAAAAAGGTAAGGTTTTCTATTACTATGAATAGTGAACTCAGTAAGATAGTAAAGGACTTACGACCAAATATGTCTAAATATCTTGAGTGGTTGGTATATCGAGATTTATATAATCATAACAAGTTAGATGATGACTTCATATTATGATTATCAAGGGTAGAGTTTGTAATAAATGTGATACGTTTAAGGGGTTCTCATATTTTAGTAAGAATAAATATGGGAAGTATGGATATAAGAGTATCTGTAAAATATGTCAAAAGTTACCACCAAAGAAAGTAGCCACACTAAATGAAAACGTTAAAAGGTGTAACTGGTGTGACGAAATTAAGAATAAAGACGAATTTAGTAAAGTTAATAGAGACATTAAAAAAGACCTCATACTTTAAAGTTATCTCTAATGTCCGTTTATCATCCACGATAACACTGAGTGGCCTTATAAGAAGATTAGACGCACTTCAACTAGGCCATAGCCCTAAGGCCAATGTATACCTTGACCCACTTGTTCGTTAAATACTTTATAACTAGAGCGTCCCACTCTAAAACATTTTTACACTCTTCCGACTTAATCATTTACTAATTCTTTTAACTTCTCAATCACGTTCTTCTTCAAGAACAATGGGTAATAATGCCAATCAGTGGAATTTATAATCAGGTCAAAATCTATATTCTGACCAGTTCCTATACACTTCATAAATACAAATAAGACTTCAGAAGGTGAATCGGGGGAAGACGTGATAGTAAAATAAATGGTACCAATTTCGACAAACTCTGCACTGTCAATGGAATTAAGAATTCCATTATCTAGGTAATAATACCTATCCAATAACGTCCTTGGGTCTTCGACTGTCTGATTATTCATCCTTATTCACAAATTCATCAGCAACGTCTTCTCCAAGTTGGAAGTTCTTCTTGATGTCCTCGATGATTTTTTCGAGCTTGTCCATATCCTCATACGTGTGCATAACTGGATTGATACATTCGATTCGTTCATTATCATCCGTAGGGATGAAGAAAGCTATCATATTATCACTTTTCTCTGCAATGATTTGATTTATAAATTCGGTGTAAGGTAGAAATACATCTGCGTCAGCCATAAGTTCTCTATCCAAATAGAAAACCAGTACTGTTGGTGTTGTTTTTGGTTCCATTATATATACTGTTTGTCAAATTCTTCGAATGCTACTTCTTCAATAACATCCTCTAAGTTATAATTACCGTTCTGGTCGAAATTCTCTCCCAATAGTCGGTCTACTAATTCATTTTTTGAGTCATCTCCATAAATCATATCAACTGATATCTTTACGTCCTCATCCATTAGATAGACCAAGTACTCGTTCATCACCTTTGATTCGTGGAACGTACTTACAAGTCTATCACTATTCTTCACTATTATTTTCATCGTCATTTTTGATTTATAGTTTAAGTTTAAACAAAAAAAATAACATAGTAAAGTGGAAACGCAAAAAAGGTGAAGAATCTTTCGAAACTTCACCTTTTAAGGGTACGTTAACCCGTACCAAGCGTCTGTCAGTCGCTAAACTTACACTGTGACTACATCGTACCTTTCGGACCCGATGATGTCATACATCATTGACTCTGGAGTCATGTTCTTCCCAGCCAACAAAGCCTTAAGCAATGCTGGAGAAAATCCACTCACCAGTATTCATAGTACAAAGATACGCATTTATTCGTAATTTGTCAAGGTTATACTACTTTTATACTACTTTTATAGTTTATCAACCTATTTATAATAAAGACGAATAGTATGAGTAAGAAATCACTACCAATAGAAGAAACTAAAATAAAGTTAAGTATTACCTTATCTAGAGAACTAAATAACAAGTTAAGGTGCTTATCTAAGAATAAATCTAAATTAATAGAATCAATATTATCTAAACATATCGATGAATGGAAACATTAACATATATTTATACGTTATCAGACCCTAGAACCGACATATTTTACTATGTCGGTAAAACTATAACACCCGAAAATAGATTAAAGGGACATATTAAGGACGCTAAAACCAAAAGGCGTAACAATTTATCGTGTAATTGGGTTAAATCACTGTTAAAGGAAGGGGTAGAACCAAAAATGGACATTATAGACGAAGTATACGGAGAATGGGAGTGGTTGGAGAGGTATTGGATATCTCAGTTTAAAACGTGGGGATTCGAACTTAAAAATATGACCAATGGTGGTGATTCTAACCCAATGTCTAATCCATCATCAAGAAAGAAAGTATCTGATAAGTTAAAAGGGGTATCATTATCAAAGGAACATAAAGATAATGTATCGAAAGCTAAAACAGGAGTTCCTATTCATTCTGAAAAACAAAAAGCCAACTATAGTAAAATGAATGGCGGCATTAATAATCCCATGTTCGGTAAAAAACATAGTAATACCACCCTATTAAAAATGAAAATACCCATATTACAGTACACTCTAGACGATGATTTAGTCAGGGAGTGGGATTCTGCGGCTGATGTTGAGCGTGAATGTGGTCTGATAGCCAAATGTATTAATAGGTGCGCTAAAGGAGATAGAGCAACTGCATATGGTTATAAATGGGTATACAAAAATGGGAAAGGTAGAGATTAATCTACCTACCCAATTATACGGTTATAGACGCATATCTGTCATCGTTAAGCGTACTCATCATCATACTATATGGAGACAAATCCTTACCAGCTAATAGATTTGTTAGTAAATTAACGTTGAATCCACTTACCAGTGCAGTCCCTTGCTTGTCGAATTCTACTGGACTGTCGCCATTTCTAGCGTTCAAATTCCAGTAAACCAACTTTGGCACTTCGTACCCAGCATCTTCATACATGGTTTCAATCATCTTTTGAGCCGTTGGGTTCCACTCCGAAGAGGTTTCACGCCAATAGGTAGTTCTTACAGCTTGATTGAACTGCATATCACTAAGAATCGTAACTATGGTAGGCATTTGGTCTTGTGAGACTTTATTAGCCTTAGCCTTAGCTAGAATAAGCTTGAATACCGCCTCAACGTTGGTACTCATACCCCATTCTGCACGTCTTAGTTGGTTACACCTCTCACTCAATGACCCCTTAAGGTATTGAAGCTCTGGTGTACTGGAGAAAGTGACGAATGCATCCTTGAATGCACCTTCATTTCTCTCGGAGATGTATAGTCCTAAACTTACAGCTACGTCAAGGCACGAAACCGAACCTTTACCGCTTGCTGGACAAGTCATTGAACCAGATACGTCTACAACTGGCAATAACCTTTCGGCATTACCTTCCAAATAGTTAGGAAGCGCATTCCATTGAGCGTTTGCACCTTGGGCGTTGCCTTGGTTCAACGAATTAACAACGTTGTATGGGTATACAGCGCCAGCGTTGATTTTGGCTTCGCCCTTTTCTACAGAATTCAAGTACTCAACGAACCTTTCAGTATCGCGCTTACCGAATGTCTTCATGTAGTCGGACATTGCTTTAGAAGGAATCTTCCCGTACTCGATAGATGACCAGTCTCCTGAACACATGGCATTTTCAACCACGTTAGTCAGTTCAACCAACATCTTACGGTACTCCTTTGGAGACAAACTTAATTTCTCTCTTAATACTTTTACCACTCTCTTCTTGTCCGCGTTTTTCACGTTTGGACGTGGCATCCACTTAGCGACCAAAGATGACGACATCATCTCAGATTCTAAAAATCTTTTTAATTTTAACTTATTTTCATTCATAATTCACTTTTCATTAAATTTCTTATATGTATCTCTAGGCATCCACTTAAAATTAATATCATGAATACTACTCCTTATACTTACAAACTTGTTTTTAAACCTACTGGTCAATATTATTATGGTGTTAGATATGCTAACGGTTGTCATCCGAATGACTTGTGGGACAAATACTTCACATCCTCCCGTCACGTCCACAACCTAATTAAAGAATATGGATTATCTTCATTTGAATATGGGGCGACTAAAACCTTTACTAATAAAAAGGACGCTATTAATTATGAGCATCAAGTATTATTACGAGTTAAAGCTGATGTAAATGGTAAATTTATTAATAAGACCATTTCAAAAGCAATACCGTCAATGGATGGTTTAATTATCATTAACCATAAAGAATCGAAATTACAAACATTTCACGACCCATCATTACCAATACCAGAGGGGTGGGTTAGAGGTCTAAAACAGTCCCATATAGACACCATGTCTAACTCTAGATGTGGTTTACCAGCCCATAATAAGGGTAAAAAAGGTAAATCTACTGGCGTATGCTCTGATGAAAGAAAATACAATATTAAAAAAGCTAGATTACTAACCAAAAAAATTGACTGTGTATTTTGTGGTAGGCAATCTGACCCAGGAAACCATAAAAGATTTCACGGTGAAAATTGCAAACACAATCCTAATATTAACCAACAAGTTATCAAAGAACGTAGTGAAATAGCTAAAAAATCATACATAAAGCAGATTAATAATGGCAATTTCAGTATTGTCAAACCACCAATTGGTGATTTTAAGTGTCCCAATTGCGATAAAAAAATCAACAATAAGGGTGCGATGACTAATCACATTAAATCTTGCCAAAACTAACTAAATAGTCTCGACATTCTTCATCGCTTAAGTCATCAATTTTATTTAAAATGGATTTAAACTTTTTTCCCTTGTGTAACGCTGAAGCAATCATTTCTGCTGCTGCCGCTTCCAATGGAGTATCGAACAACACGATAGTGTCATCCCATCGTCCGAATTCTGGAATCAAGTGAAGGTTCTTAGCTAGAACGGCTGTTCTATTTATTGCCAAGTATTTGAAGATATCTCTGGATACTTTTCTTTCACCAGCACCACCACGCACGTCTCTAACCCAGAAAAGAATTTTCATGGCTGTTAGCGCATCCTCATCGAATGCCTTAACAAATAGGTTAATAACTTCTTGTGTTGGTTGTGTTCTCATTGCACCTACTCGTGAGAATAGGTCTACACACATGTTAAGGGTCGTGGAATTTGTTGTCATTCCGTTTTCCGTTAACTTATCTTCTGTTCTTAATGCGTTGATTAATGTACTCATACTATAAAATTTAAATGTCTGTTATCACTTAAGGACTACAAAGATACTTTAATTTTTACGTTCTGTCAAGTAAAATACGAAAATAATTTGTAACTAGCTGATAATCAGGTGAATAAATTTTATTCTTCTTGGGTTACGGTAACGTTTATACCACCTATTTCGATTTCTATCACCTCTTGGTGTTCGAAATCAGTTCCATTCGGATTGTGACGATAATATAGTTCCTCGTCTAGTTTGGTATGATTCAAAGATGGGATTACGTATTGAATGGTTAGTCCGTCCTTAATTATCCCCTTGTTATTTACCATCTCAGAGACGGTTTGTATGATGTCTTCGTATGTTAGTGTATAGCTCATGATTAAAACTTGGCGAATAGACTAGCAAAGAACTTTTTAACTGGGTTCTCTTTAGGTTTCTCAACTCTTTTAACTCCAACACCTTTACTGTCCTTGATTACTTTACCTAGGTCACTTCTAATGTCTTTAATGAAGCGTTCCTTTTTTGTCTCGGTGTTCATTACGATAGCTTTGATATCATTCTTAACCGTATCAACGGTTTCTAGTTCGTTCTCTAACATATTAATATCATCCTCGTTTGTGAATGTCTTAATATAATTGTGGACCAGATTTGGTATTTCCTCTTGTCCTACTTCTATTACTTTTCCGAGTTCTTTTGACATAATTTTTCTATTTTATCTTTGGTTTTAGGGAATAAAGGTGACGGTAAATCATCTTGTGAGTACCAGCCGTAGTTCTTATTCTCCTCATCCAATTTAGGGATAAATTCTGACTTTGTAAAGCCTAATTACCACTTTTAACAAACCTATTATTATAACCGCATAGTGGTTGAAGATTGGTGAAATGATTTAACTTGATTAATTCACTCTCATTTAATGCCGAACTGGTAGGTATAATATGGTCAACATCCCACGTCTTATTCGATTCATATATACCGTCTTTAGGGTTACCATAATTATCCCAATTCATCCATGGCTCCCATAATGATTCTAGATGAGTTCTAAACTCTTCAAATGAACAACCTAGTATATCTACAGTCTTATTTTTCTTGGTGAATCCAGCAGATATTATCCCATATCGTATTAGTCCACTTATATTGCCCCGAATCTTAAATAGTGAATCGGATTTCCTTCTATTGTTTTGATATTTATTTCTACGCAGCTTGACCGCTTCTTTATTATTTTGTCGATATATTTTAATATTCTCCTTAAACATATCTTTATTATTCTCATAATACTCCCTACTCTTTTCCTTAATTATAGCTTTATTCTCTTTATTATAGTCAACCCTCCATTTTTTAATTCTATCCTTATTCTTAAGATTATACTGAGCCAGTTTCTCTTTATTGTTCTCACTATAACGCTTACTAATTTCTTTAATTTTATTCTTATTATTTTTACGATATGTCTTATTACGCAGTAAGATGGTAGACTTGTTAGCCTCGTATCTTTTTCTATTAATCTCCTTTAAACAACCTTTACAATAATTGGTCAGACCAGTCTTACGAGCCTTATCTTTATTAAATTCACACACCAATTTAATATTATTACATTTACTACAATTTTTTTCTAATATCAGCATCATTCTTTAACGTTAAGTAACTTCATTATTTTTTCGTTGGTCTTTGGATATAATGGGGAAGGTAGCTCTCCAATAGAAAACCACCCATAGTCTTCATTTTCTTCATCCAACGTGGGAGTGAATTCATTTTTACTCCTACCTTCGTAATAATGAAATGTGGTACCATCAGAATTTCTTTCTGTAGTGACGAATTCTAACCTTAATTTTGCATCAACATCGATGCTGATTTCTTCCATTATCTCTCGTTTGAGTGTTTCGAGTTTATCCTCACCTTCTTCCATTCCACCACTAAGAATTGACCACTCACCTTTATGTGGTGCCCACCCTCTAAGTAATAGAAGGACCTTATTGGTGTCCTCAGCTACGATGCAAACACCGACAGCTTTCTTATGGTCACCTTCCAGCAGTCTGTGTCTTAAATTTTCTCTGATATTCATCTTCTCTTTACTTATTCGTCTATTATAAATATATTACAACCAAATAAAGAACAAAATGAGCATATTTACTACATTATTCGTATTCATGTTTCTAGCATATGGCTGGACTAACATCATGGTATTCGGGTCCATCTTTGATGGGTGGCGGGAATTCTGGAAAAGAATCAGCCCTAATTTCTTTGGTAAATTGTTTACCTGTCCTATGTGTCTAGGTACTTGGGTTGGTATTTTCCTATCTAGTACCTTCCATTATTTTGGTTGGCATACTCCAATGGAGATGTTCGGAATCGACATCTTATTCGCAGCTATATTCCTTGATGGAATCGTAACCTCTGGATGTGTATGGTTTATTCATAATTTAGAAGAGATGTTTGAACGATTAGGGTCATAGAGATAGTAGCGAATTAACATCCTCAACATCATTAATAATTATTAGTGTAATGTCGTTATTGTGACAATAACTTTTCTTAATCTCATCTTTCTTCTTCTGCAATTTAAAAGTAGTGTCACCACCGAAAATGTCTACTGGTTCGTAATGTTGCCTACCATTATACTCTACACATATGTTATATTCTGACAAATAAAAGTCAAATGGTAGCGGTCTAATATTTCTACAATCTTTAAATTTATGTTGTGGTATGTATTCGATATCATTATCGATTAAAAATTCTCTTATCGCCCGTTCACCTTTAGAAAAGATGTGTGTGGTTAATTCATACCGTTCAAGAATGGTTTGAATATAGACCAGAGTAATGATTAGTAATCAGTACATTCAGGACAGTTTTGTCCGTCTCCACAATTACATGACGGGGTTGAGAACTCCTCCAATGTTGGAGCCACTGGCTTTTTTGGTGGCAGCTCTACTTTAGGTATCTCCAGTTCTTCTTTAGGTTCTTCAGCTATTGGCTCTTTATCCTCTAGTTTATCATCTTTAGGTGTAAGCTCCAATTCAAGTTCCAATTCGTCTTCTAATTCGTCTTCTAATTCGTCTTCTACAAATCCAAAATATAAGTCCTCTAACCTTTGTAATGTGTTACTATTAAAGACTTCCTTTAGTTCTTCAACCTTAGACTTAAGCAATGCTGTCTTATGCTCCCTCTCTTTATTAATTTTAATTGTTTGACCAACGTACTCTAATACGTCATCGATTGATACGTCATCTAATTCGCTGTATATAATACATTCAGTTATCAAGTTACTCTCACCTTCAACCACCTTAACGGCAATCTTATCATGCTCCTGTATTCCCCATGATTTAGGGAAGGCAGTTTCAACGATAGGAATTTTACCGTATCGTATTGTGGTGACATAAGGACTTAAGTCGTCCAATTTTTCTTGTACTGTCATTTGATTTGCTTTATATAACTATTCCACTAAATATTGACATTAATACGAACGCAACGGACGTACCTAATATTAATAATCCACTGGTTGATAACAAGTATTTAACGGACTCGTTTTCCGTGCTGGCAAAGAATGTTTTTGCTAGGTTGAATATGTGTCTAAAAATGTTTAGGCATGCCATAAAAAATACGAATAAAAATACCTTATTCAGTATCGCTAGTAATATTATCATCTATATCTTGTTTTAATTTTTCGTTTAATGTTATTTCTGGTACTACCTCTGGCTTTATTTCTGGCTTTATTTCTTGCCACTTAATTATTTTAGAGTCTACCAAAACTAACTTATCTAGAAGTGCGCTGACCTCAACCATTTTTGCAGTCGCATCAGTGTCACTATTCATCGACCTCTCTAGGTCGGATTCGACTTTACTCTTTTCATGGATTAATCCAGTGAATATTGTGTTCCAAATTCTCATAAGCTAAAGATACGAATTTCTAAACCATTTATCAAGGCTTACTCTTAACTGATTTATCAAACAGTTTGTAAACCTCTAAGAATCCATCAATATCAGCTCTAGTCTTCTCCCCCATATAATCGAATAGTTGGTACCATAGGTCTCTAGTCTTACCAACGGCAGTAGAGTCTGGACTCTTATCTAACGCATTATAGTAGAATTCTATCATGAAATCTTGGAAATAGGCTCTAACATTATGTAGTTTGCCTAGATTTATCCCTTCTTCTTTGAAATTGTTCACTACTTTGTCCCAACACCAATTAAAATGGTGTAGCTGTTCCAAGTCACTGGTCACTTCATCACCCATATATGTCGATAACGACATATTTATGAACGAGTTAACGAAGTCACCGTATAATACAACTTTCTCGTACTCTACATTATTACTATTGTATAGTATCTCAATACTTTGCCTAGTGATAGGCGTTCTGATGTGTTTTAATAATCCCATTGGTATATGTAAATAATAACCAATCTAGGTTTAAAGTGAATAGTTCAATGTTACAAATTACGTAACATCGTTACTAGGTTCTTCTGTGGAGAACAATCTGTATCAAATTTATCCAAATTATTTAATACCAATTCCTCAGTATATAATCTATCATCACATACTGAAATTGACCAACCTTTACATTTATACGATTCTCTTTTAATGGCCGATTCGATTGATTGATATTTGGCACCTATCTCTTTTGCCGCATGCGCATAACTCATACACCTAATAGTGGTATCATCTTTTGTTATTATCAGTTCTTTCCTTAGTGGTGCGTTAATACGTCTGAGGATACCCTCTTTTTTAGTGGTATTACACCACCTATTTGCTTGCATTTTATCTATCAACCATTTAGGTCGCTTCTTACCAAACATAGGATTATTCTTACCCTTAGTGGCTTTAGATATTTTAGACAGGGTTTCTTTTGTATGTCTCTTGCCCGTCATTGGTGCCTGAGCATCAGTAGCAATGTTGAATAAATTTTCGTTGTTATCTATGTGGTATTGTTCTCGCCCTAATATCATATCATCTTCACATTCCTCTAAAATATTCATCGTTAAAGTATCGACACCATATTTATCCACAAATCTCTGTAAATGATTATTATGATGATTACCATTATTCAAGTCTCTAAAATGTTCTTTTTCTCTATGGTTAAAATTAATAGAGCTACCAACATAAGTTCTAGAATCTAAAGAGTTAATTATCTCATATACAACACCCATTACAATGATTTTAACATAGTGACCAACCTGTTATCAGGATAACAATCTGTCTTGTCTCGTCTAACATTTGTATGTGTAAGAATACCTTTAATCTTACCATCATAAGCCGCTTTGTTGAATCCGAAAGCCGCGAATGTGTCCATATTCATTAACATCTCAGGTAACCCTAAACAAATGTCTACTTTTGGATGTCTACGTGCTATCTCGTGAATTAACAACTTTAGTGATTGGACTTGAGCATCTGTATACTTGTGATAATAGTAGTATCCGTTAAACTTTTTAGGAAGTCTAGCTACTTGTTCTTTAGGAACCTTAATATCAACGTAATTAAAATAATCGTCACCATCTTTATATAAATAGCCCCAATTGTTCAGTTCGATACCGATTGAATGGGTGTGCATGTGATGACTACCTGTTTTACCTAGGTGCCATGCGAAATATTCGTCAGGAAAACATTCTACAACCGTTCCATCGTGTTCAGTATTACCATTAAGTGACATACCACCAATAATATATTGTGTGGCAATTCTACCTCTAGTATCTAAGTTCCAATTCTTGGCTGTTTTGTATGGATTAGCTCTACCCGCTGTATGGTGAATGAATATAGTATCCTTATCTGTCGTACCACGGTCCGTAACGTACTCATCGGTGTCCATATACACTTTATCTATTAAAAGTCCGTCTACGGTCGTATATGAGCCTCTACGGTCAAGAATACCATCATTATCAATGAAGGTTCCATCAGATATATCACTAGTAAAGGATATTAGAGCCGCATAAGTGTTATCACCTACCTCTCCATCGGCCTTTAGTCCTCTACTTTGTTGGAATTTCTTTACTGCGGCTTCAGTGCCTCCACCAAAATCTCCATCAGCTTTAATCCCCAATAATCGTTGAATCTCCTTTACGGATGCTCCTTTATCTCCTATTTTTACCCACATAATTTAATTATTTAACACATGAACAAACGACTTCTACATCGTGACCATTTCCCGTACTGGTTTCATGGCTACCTTCACCACCACAATGTTCGCAATCAGGGTCAGCCTTACTATTTGTTGTATCAGCTTCTTCCATCATATCGTCACCGTTTACAAAGCCACTAGAGCCGTCTGCGAAACCTGGCGCATGTGCCATACCTGAACCTTCTGGTAGTATACCTTTTGATTCAAGGTGACGATTTTCAGCTAACGTATTAGCTTTTTTCATATTCTTTACTTTGTCTCTTCTTCTCATTTGATTATTTGTTTAAAAATTATATTTGCTTGAAGCTATTAGGTCGTACATCAAATCCTAACTCATCTTTAGCGATTTTAGCTAGATACATTGCAGTCTTACGGTCTACTTGAACATTGGCACCGTGAAGGTCTCTTACAGATGGTTGATTTTGATTTATTACCACTTTTAGACCTATACCTTCTTGGTCTCTAGTTGTAATTACGTTTATTGTATCTTGGGCAGCGTTGATTGTCTCAATCTCAGCTTGTTCCGTTCCGTTCAAACCGTCAGAAAAGGTTATCATATTACCAGCGTATAATTTAGCTTTTTGTGATTGGGCTAGATTTGCTACTCGGTCTCCTTTACCATCTCCCCTAGTTCTACCAGCAACCATAGCTGAATCGTAAGCGGCAGGTGATAATTCACCCATTCCTTGTGGTTGCTTTCCTTTTGGTCGGCTAAATCCGCCACCCATTGGTGTTTCAGCGAAACCAGCAGCGTGTGCTTTACCAGCTAATTCATTAAGCATTGAGATTACATCGTCTTCAACAGATTCGTTGAAGCTGCCGTCTTTGCCGACATTCATGAATGGGTCTACACCATTATGACCATATTCATTTTCGTCTAGCCCTTCCTTATCAGCGTGTTCACCACAGTCAGAACATCGGTCACCCTGAACGAAAGAAGCACCACAACAGCCCGACTTAGCCCCTTCGGGTTGGTCGCTGTGATGGTACTCATCTTCTTTGTGTTCCTTATTCTTCCTATCGGAAGTCTCAGTTACGACTTTTTTTTTTTCGACTTCGGTGTCAGCAGTAATTGGAGCAGCGTCATCGATATCTTCTTTTAGAAGACCGAATGCATCTCTTGTTCCTTCACTAATTAACTCCTCACCTTCTTCTTCGGATTCAGCAAGTATCTCTCTAGACTTATTAAGTAAGTCCAAGAAGCTACTATTCTCGCTCAATCGTTCAGCTCCAGTAGGTATTCCCAAGTCAGACTTGAATCCCATCAAGTGAGCCATGTGCTTCATATCAGATTCAACCAACGTTTTGTCAGATGCTATCAATACGATTGCCTCACCTTCATTAAGGTCACCTTCCCATCTAACTCTGTAATTTTCATTACCATCAGTGATTTCAAAGATTTTGTTATCTACTTTGTAGCTTTCTGGGATTAAATTCAATGCGTTATCAACGCCATCAAACTTGCTTTTGAATCTCAATCTTTTCATTTTATTAGTTTCCATAATTGGTTGTTTAGTTTCTTTTTTTGATTCCACCGCAACAGATTTACTGTCGATGGATGGTTTAGTTGTACTCTTAGTTCCTTTGATACCAACATTCTTTTCTTCAATGTCATCACCAAATTGGTCAAGAGCTGGAGTGGCAGCATCTCTTTTCTTTGCACTATCTTTAATTTTCTTAATAAGGTTCTTACCGAAATCTGGGTCTCCGCCTTGGCCTTTAGCCACAACGTTAGCATAGTCAGGGCTATTACCCATCAATGCGTTACCTTCAATCGACATGTTAGCTCTTTCTTTGAATCGCTTACTTGGTTCATTATCGTATCGAAGCATTTCTTGACCATTCATGATTTCCATTTCATCATGGTATTCTTTCTCACTTCCTTCATAATTAAACTTAGGTTCTTCAATTGAATCTTTAGCACCCTTAGTAGTATCCTTCTCGTACTCACCCATCTTCTTCTCCACTTCTTTATAATACTTATCGTTCTCACTCTTTGACTTTGCCTGTACTTTATCAGTCACAGACGCACCTGGAACACTAGCCTCAGCTACTGTCTTTCTTAAACGATTTTTAATCAATTTTTTATCCATTATAGAATGCTTTACATATAAATATCGACATATCCCTTAAAGTTAGTCTTATTCCCCTTTTTGATTAGAAATTACGGATTTATTACTCTTTCTGGCAGTTTTCACTACTCCACTATCCCCTTGGTTACACCCACCGTTCTCAGCTTCTTTGTTGTTATTTAACTTAGTACAATCATCGATATCAACGAACCGTCCGTCTGGCCAGCCTGTGTCATCTATGTTACTAACCTCAGCTAGAGCGTCCTTAATAGTCTCGTGAATATATGATTCACCAGTACCGACTTCTTGTCCTTTATCTTGCAATACGTTAGGGTATTTAGCTGCCATCTCATCTACCTTCTTAATGATGAATGTGGCCACATTACTAATCAACTCTAAGTTAGCTAGAATCTTATCCTTATTAGCCTTCCATAACACCAAGTACGTTGGGTGATGGGTTACTGGTAATCCGTAATGCTTTAATACTGTATACGATACACTTTCAGCCTGTAGTTCATACAACGCTGTGTCTCTCGTAAACACCTTCTTCAGTTCGTCACCATCATCTCCGTGTTGGTAGTATGGGGAAGACGTCTTCCAGTGCATTAGTTCATGAGCAAATTCGTGAGCCAATGTGGACGCCTCACCAGCACCTTTAACATCAGAACTTAAATTAATATGACCACCAGCGCTGAATCCTCTTTCACCACCTTTAGCGTCATCATTCGTCACATTAATACCCATATTCTCAATGGCGTACTTAAGGTATTCTACTAGTTCGGACGCTATTTCACTTTCATCGTCACCACCATACCATTTAGGACTCTCTGGGATTGCCCCTTCTTTCTCATCTAATGCGTATGTGTCAGCGATGTCAAAAACGTTAACGCCTTTGTATCTTCCTGTGAATACTTCTAGAGGAACTTTAGCCATTTTACCAGTCTTCGGGTTCTTCTTTAAAATATATTCACCAGCCTTATCTTTCTTGTATTGTCCAGGAATTCGTTTCATAACTGGGGCTAGAATTGAGATTGGTTTACTACCTCTCTTAACAGCCCTACTGAAGTTACTTTGCCACGTCCTAAAACCAGCTACGTGTGTAGCTGATGGGTTCTGAATGTAAATTAACATTCTGTTATGTAGTGTATACTTATGAAACTTAGTAAAGAAGCTCAAATATCTTCGTATTTCAGAAGATAGTGCCGCCTCATCAGTTATATTAGCCAAATCCCTAACGTAGTCATTGATTTTGTCTTTAATATTCTGTCCCGCATCTGGAATGTTATCCACTACGAATTCTTCTAGGTCTTTTAAGTCACCTATAATCTCTTTAGCCTTTTCTCTAGCCTTACTAACCCTAGCCGACTTAGTTTCTTCGTCACCATAACTTCTGTACTTACTAGTGGTCGCTTTCTCTATATCGTTTGCCAATTTATCATTTGCCTTAGCAATTGTTGTCTTAGCTTTTTCAAATTGACTATCTTCAATTGACCATGCTCGACCATCCCACTTAAATCCGTCCTTCTTGAGTACGTCCTTAATCATGAATGTGTCTTGTGAATTGAATTGTGCGTCACCTTCATCAGAGACTGCCGATAGTCTACCAGTCTCCTTGTCGTGTTGTAGGTTAAGTGCCATCTCCATAATACCACCATTCACCTTACTTCCGTCATGCCCAAATACATCAAAATTCTGCTTTGTGCCGCCACCTAGATTCTTACCGTCTTTACCTTTAGCAAATCCTGGAGCGTCATACGCACCAACACTGGTTCCACCACCATAACTTGTAGATTCGTCCGTCTATGTTGCCATCCTAACCAAGATGTCACTAATAGTATTTAGATTATCGTGGTATACTTCTGGAAACGCCTTAAATGCTGAAATAGCATGAGTTTCATCCACCGCATACATAAGACTTACCTTATGGTTTTGATTATTATATCGAAATAATAAATGACTCTCGCTTAGTTCACCTTCTTTGTCTTTAAGTCCCACCATGAATATAGTGTTACCTTCAGTTGTTACGAATTTGTCTACTATTCCGTCTACTCGATAGTATTCAGTGTTAGTGCCAACCTCAAGACCTTTAAGTTCTTCAGTGTTAGTTACCGCATCTGTTATTATACCTTCCTCGTTATCCGCTACTTGATTGCTTGGTGATAGTTCATCATTAAACTCATCGCTTGGTGAGCCACCGAACGCACCTACAAAGGCACCGCTAGATGGTGCACCTGTAGACTCAGCCGAACCCCACTTCTTAAGCGTATCTCCTTTAGCTTGGTTATACTCACCTCTCCATTGTTGGAATGTTGGGTTCAGTACTTCTATATTTCTTCCGTTTAATGAGAATATCGGCATTTCACCGAATCTCTTAACAAAGTCCTTAACATATCCCTCCTCAGCTATCTTTACTCCTTTCCTAGTCTCAAACTCTCTACCCGTAAAGAACTCTTTTTCGTGTACAATTGTACTTGCATCGGCAGCACCTAAACTAGGAATTCGATATTCCTTTCTAGCGCCCCAATCTACCTCAGCTCTGGTAGCTGGCAAGTCTAATAAAGGTATAAGTTCCTCAGCACTAAGTTGTACCCCAGCACCATCAGTTTCTACAACCCCTTCAGCAGCACCTGCTTGTTTAGGTCCTAATAATGTCCTAAGTACGGACTTTAATCCTCTACCTAGCGCTTTTACTTTGTCAGTGTATGGTAATTTAAAGAATACGTAACCCCATAATCCAGCATCAGCTAGTGCGCTGAACATTTCACCTCTAGTAATACCCATATCTCTCCAAATCCTATCTAGACCGTCTTGAGTCGGGTCATTAAGTGTTGTAAGCATGGTTTCTACGATAGAACGTACGAATTCTAGTAGCTCAACGCTACCATATTCGTTAATAAGTGTTTCTTCGAATTTAAGGTTATTAAGTCCGTCACCCCTTTGGGCTTCCTTCTTAAAATTGTTGGTTACTGCCTTACCACCTAGGGACTCTTTAATCATCTCTAATTGTGATTGAGTGATTTTAAGTTTCTTCTTACTTAGTTTGCTGTATATTGCCTCAGCTTGAGCTTCAGTGATTTTGATTTTCTTCATTATGACGCTCTGTTCTTTAGTCCTGACTTCCAGAAGTTTCTCTTAACCCATAGTGCCTTATGAAATTGTGTTAGAACGTTCTTCGTTATATCAACGACCATATCTTCTAACTCTCTATTGTTCTTAAGATTATTCTTGATAATCTTTTCTATTTTTTGGTCTAACTCTTTTGAGGACATGACATGAGTTTTCATCTCAGACTTATCCGCTTTAGTTAATTCCTCATGTATACGTTCTCTAATTGAATTGTCCATATGAAATAGTTATTCTCATATAAATATAGCTCTAAACCATAAAAAAAGCACCCAAAGGTGCTTTATACTTCTTATGGATTTACTCTGACATTATCTACTCATTAAAACTCCTATGATTACCCCCAATAGTAGGCCACCTAATGCACCCCCACCTATACCTAGACCTTTCTTTAATTTCTCCTTCTTAATTGCCTTCTTAGCCTCCTCAATGGTCATATCCTTATACCCAGTTATCTCTTCTAGATTATCTAACCTATCTTCAAGGTTTTTAATCTGGCCCTCCGATGCGTTATTCTTAGATTGTAACTTCTTTATCTTCCCTATGTTCAGGAAGATGGCATGGTTGTGTAACGCAGCTTCACGAACATATTGTGGTAGTACGCTATCAACTATTAGCTCATAATCCAATAGGTCTGTTAAGAATATCTTCGCATCCTCTATATGCATGTGAAGATACATATCTCCGTTAGCATCCGAAGTGGCAATTATGGTACCTCTTGGAATACTATCCATGTAAGTTAAATTATGTTCCTTACGGTGTTCCCCTCTTAGTTCTACGTTGGAGGTATCTTGTGAATTCCCCAGCAACGGAATCATTAGGAAGCTCACCAACAAAATTAGGTATTCCATCTCTTAATCCATTTAATCTTTTAATCTCAGCGTTACTGATTAGTAACTCTTTCGAAACTTTAGTTAGGTCTTCATCGTATTTGGCGATATCTTCATCATATCCATCCTTAATACCACTTAACTCTTCGTTTTTCTCCTCTAATCCTATGTTAATAGTAGTTAGAGTAGCAATTTCGGCATCGTACTCTTCGATTGGTTTGGTTCTACCAAACACTATGAATAATATCAATACCACTACCAATAAAACATTACCAATAATTGACCCTATTACGAGTTTATTAGTACCCATCCCTTCTTGGCTTGTAATCTGTTCTAAGTTTTTTTGCCCACTCATCTGACCAGTTATTAGCGTATTTCTTTAGGTTGTATACCATCTCCATATCCCTATCTTCTAGTTCTAGGTTATCGGCTTTGATAACAACATCATCATTCTTGGATAGTCTCCATTTAATGCCCTTACCCATTTGCCCAGTCCACACAACGTTGTTGTCATGAGGATAAATCTTAAATGTAGAGCTACCATCTTCATTAACATCAAATATTACATCTTGGGTTACGTGCTCACCGAACGCATCCTCTTCTGACTTTAATTCTGCACCAGATAATGTGATAGCATCCTCCTTTTGTGAATTAGCGTCTGGTGTAGATACGGCACCCATAGTATCTTGTTGACCAAGGTCTTCATTTAGCGTTTTAAGCATAGACTTTGTTTGGTCGTACTCAGTAAGAACTGTTTCATCCGTTTCTTGCTTAACACCTTCAGTCATAAATCTAAGCATGTCCTTTGTTTGGTCGTGCTCATTGATTATGGACTCATTTCGTTTCGTTCTTGTATATTTCATACTGTCTCTTTTATTGTAAATAAGGTGAAATCCCACGCTGGTGATAAATCACAATAATATTTATCGAAATTACTCCGATACATAATACCTTTAAAGGCTTCAGGAGAGTCTATCTTAATATTAGATGGAGCCGAATCCCTTTCAATGTCGAAAGTCTCGCAGAGGGCTTCTATGAGGCTTACAGCACTCTTTTTCTGCTCTTCTGTGTACGGCTCCCAATATCTATAGCCTCTCTATCTCTTCTCAAACACCTCTTCACCATTATAAATATCTCTCAACCACGTAATAAACCCAGTTTCTGGGTTTTCCATCTTGAGATGACCGTAATTAACCAACGATATAGGTATTATCCTTTCATCCACATTCTTATTGAATATTTTGGAATGGTACTTTGGGTCATAATGTTGATGGATGGTGCCATCTCTATCAATGGTGAACGCACTGGTATATTTGTGCTGTCCATCCATTCTATTCTTCCACCCCGTAACATGTGCCATACCCGAATTAAGGGTATTCATCAATACTATCTTATCTTTAGGGGTTTCTAACTTCACATAGTTAGTCTCTCTCAACTTGTAATCCTCTCTGTTTATCTCCATGAACCTTTCTTGTGCCATATTTTCTTATCCTCCTCAGCTTTAGGTTCCTCTTCAAGAACTTTAGGTTCAGGAATCTTAACTGAGAACCCTCTATCATCACCTCTTAGCATTGGGATGTCGTCCTCATCGATTTTACCCTTAGCAACGACACCTTTAGTCGGTTGTGCTACTGGTTCCTCCTCTTTAATCTCTTCTTCGATAATAGGCTCTTCAACCTCTATAACATCCAACACCTCTTCTTCGATAATAGGCTCTTCAACAACCTCTACCTCTTCTAATACTTCGACTATCGGAACTTCTTGCACCTTTGGCTTTCGTTTAGGTATCCACGATTTTATCTTGTCTATTGTAATCCACGGCTTCCGTTCCTTTTTCACCTTTTTAGGTTTCTCTTCCACTACCTCTTCTTTCTCCATTTCCAATATCTTATTACCCAATATTAGTAACGTCACAGCCATAGGGTCAAAAACTACCATGATTATAATAATCAACCAGTTTACAACATTATTCATCGGCATACCTGTTATCTCAGATAAGTACTTAAGTGGCCCTAGCTCGGCAGTAACCTCACTGGTAGACTTAATCTCCAATATCTTACGTTGGTATACAATTGATGAGTCGGATAGCTCAACGTTTTTCACCATTAACACGTCTATATCATCATTAAGCTTCTGAATCTCCTTATTAGCTTCAGCTATATCCTTCCTAACCCTATTAGCATTAGTAATATAGTTCTTAGCCAATAGAGAGTCAAGTCTTACTTCTTGATTGTTTCTAAGGTTAGTCAGAGTAGAAGCTCTTTTATTCTTATTATCGATTATACTAGTGTTTCCTAGTTTTCTGTTATCAAATGTCGCCTTTTTATCCTCAAATATCCCGATTTCACTACTCTCTATGACAAACTTATCGGCTGTCTTCTGATAACCATCTGACAAGAACCCATAGATATCCATTGACGTTAGGGAGATTAAGAAAATAACCCCAACCGTTAAATAGAACTTCATAAGTCCATGTAGTTTATCCCAATATCGATGTAATGCGCTGGCACCTACTAATTTGGCGAATTCAAGCCCACCGACAATCACTAACATGACCGTTCCAGCTCCAGCGAATAGCGAACCTAGTCCAACTACGGACACAAAGGCGGCACATCCAGCTAAAATGAAGGCTGCTAACCATACTAAATATTTCATATCGTTTTTTTTTATAAATATATTATTCAGTCATTGCCGCAACCAAACCTTGTGAATTATGTCGCAATTTCTTAATAGCAATCTCCTTTATTTGTCTAACACGCTCCTTAGTTAAGTCATATCTGTCACCAACACCTTCCAGTGTCATAGGCTCACATCCAGTACCTATACCGTAGTAACATCGTACTATATCTCGCTCTCGTTCATCTAGAACTTGCATAGTCTCATCTAATTGCATCTTCAATTTTGAATCTATCGCTAATGCTGATTCTTCTTCACTTTCGTTTAGGTCGTGTGATAACATATCTGCACGTTCATACCCCTCATCATCCCAACTCTTCTCATTTAGAGAGATTGAAGTGCTAGCGTTTAGATTAAAGTCGTATGTGTCACCTTCATCGTTCAGTATCTCACCAAATACTGGCGCCCTCTCGTTACTCTGTTCGAAACTATCCAACTGAGACTTTAGGGTTGAAATCTTATTGATAACATTGACTGGTAATCTTACAGTTCTAGAATTGTCGTTAAGTGATTGTAAGATAGATTGTCGAATCCACCATACTGCATAGGAGATGAATCTAAACCCTCTTGTTGGGTCGAACTTCCTAGCCGCTTTGATCAATCCGTAATTTCCTTCTGATATTAAGTCACTAAGTGCTAATCCACTTCCCTGATATTCTTTAGCTACGGAGACCACGAACTTCAAATTCGCTACCGTTAAATCTCTTATCGCATCCTCATCACCATACTTGACTCTCAATGCTAATTCATGCTCTTCATCTTTAGTTAATAATTCCGTTTTTCGGACATCTTTAAAGTAAGCTGTTAGAGTCTTATCCTCTTCATAATTAATGTACTTTTGTCGTTTCATTTGTGTTCAATTTCTAATGTAAAATGTTATGTTTCTCTCCTATATAAATATCTGGAAATAACTGAAAGTCAGTTAATTAAGGTCTATTTTGGAGATATCTTCCACTTTACTTATGGTAATAATTTGCTCTGACCAATCCTTCGCTAAATCATCGTGAGTTATAACAAATACCTTGTCATACATGTCTTTTACTTTATCAAAAAGCGGCCTCATTTGTGGTATATTTTCTGGCGCTACTTTATCTAGAACCTCATCAAACGTAATGAAGTTTGGCATTGGGAGAGTTGAGACAACTCCTAGTACGGTTCTTAGTGCTACCCCAGCTACAGTTTTTTCAAATCCTGATACACCAGTAAGTAAGCCTTCTACTTCATTTTTAATTATTAGTAGGTGGACTTCATTTTTATCATCCATTCTAACTTCTATGTCGAAATCGCAAACCCCTTCTAATAAACGCTCCAATTCAGAGTTGATTATTGGGAGTACTGACCTCAAGACTATTTTAGAAACCCCTTTCTTACCAACCATATTGATATAGACTTTAAACAGTCGTTCTACCTTAGCTTCTGTACTCATTACGACTAATAATTCGTTGATTCTCTTAACGTTAGCAGTTAGATTGCTAATTTCGTTATTAATCATCTGAATCTTCTTGATAGTCTCATCTTTCTGGTAGTTTTTAGCTTGGGTATCGGAATTAATTAAATCCAACTTAGATTCAACCCCCTTATTGAACTCGATAGATTTGATATTTTCTTCGTACTCCTTCTGAGTGTTTAGAGCTTCTCTAAGTTTATTCCTATGGGCTTCTAATTTAAGTTTGATTCTCCCTATCTCTAGTTCTAATCTTTGTTTCCTATCTAATTCTTCTTTTACACCTTTGAACGCATTTACTTGGTCGAATAACGATTTTTCCTCTTCGGCTAATACTGTCACTTCCTTTGATAAGGATACGCCTTTTTGAGTTAAATCCCCAATATGGTCTTCGTGGTTAACATCGTCTAGTGGTCTATCGCATGAGGGACATATACCTGCCTTCTTCAATATACCTATTTCGCTTCTAAGTCGCTCAATCTCAGCCTTCTTAATCGCTATTGTCGTTTTAACTTCGTTAAGAGAATCGTTAGTTCTCTTTTCTTTATATTCGTCAAAGTCTACTTCACCAATACTAGCCAATGATTCGGCTAATTCGTCCAAGTCGGTTTTAATTTTCTTACCGCCTCTGGTAATCTCGTCTATATTGGCCTGTAAGGTAATTGGGTTGGTAAGAACTAATCGTTCATCAACCTTCTCCTTGCTATTTAATAATTCAGTTTTTTTCGCGTCTAGTATTGCTAGTTCGGTAGTTACTTCCGCTAACTTAGTATTAGCATTGACTAATAGTTCGGCAGTTAGCTCAAGTTTAGCTTCGTCTTGAGCTATCTCGTCCGAAAGTTCTACGTTATTATAGATGTTGGATTTCATAGTCTTAGCGTATTTCGTGTACATTTCCCTAGCTAAGGTTTCTTTTAATTCCATAATTTCCAAACCTATAAGCTTGGTGAATATCTTACCGCTTTGACCAACAGGCATGTCGATAATATTATCCAAATTTTTACCTGTGGCCAAAGTTACTATATCAAAATCTTCCACCGTTCCGACTACCGTACGAATCTTCTTAGTTGTTACGGCAGCATCTTCTTCATTTAATAAATCTTCTTCACCATCTGGTAATATACGATAATACTTTAACGAATTAACTACAGTCCACTCACCACCTTTTTTGGCTCTTCTAGTTAAGATTCTCTCAATGATAATTTCATCATCCCCCTCAATCTTCAATAACCCTCTAACGGTTAAAGTATTCTTATCTCTATATTTATGAAATAGTTGTTCGTTCTTCTTATATTTACTCGTCACCCCGAATAGTAAAAACTTCATAGTATCTATTAATAATACCGTATTATGAGATACAATTCCGTTAGTATAATACTGATGAACTTCGTCTACTTGTATATCATATAAAGTATCTTTAAAGTCTTGTAATTCTACCGATTTTACTTTAGATGTTTCACCACCAATAATTTGGATAGTTTCTCCAACCTCAAGTTCTTTTAATACTACGAATCCTCCGTCTTCTTTTTTTAATCTGTGGTAATCAGCACCCTCAACGTATTTACCATCTTCTAATTCACATCTATAAACATCAGCATTCTCTTCCGTGATTCCACACCAACTTATATTATAATACCCATACGGAGTTTCGATTTTAAATCCCAAATCACCATATTTTTCATAAATATCGTTTAGTTTACCTATTTCCAATTCTTTAATCATCTTATTGTAATTTAAACCAATCTCTAATTATACTGTTAGGGGAATACCATTCGTTAATGAATTTATCGGTTGTAACACCGAAATTTTCAGCAAAGCTCGTAACAGTACCATTATCACCAACTCTATAAATGTAAAAGGGGGTGAAACAATCTAGTTTAATCGTTAAACGAGTATTTTTATTAACATTGTATTTATTTTCCACAAATTTAACTAACTCTTTAGCATCTAGGTCACGAACATAATTCTCAGAATTTATTAGTTTTGAAAGTTCACTTAAAAGATTATTAATAAAGTCACCATTAAAATCTAAACTACTATTTAATTTTAAAATATTACGTAAAACTGGGAACGATACAATGTTAATATACTCATCAAGCTCCCGACCATCATTTAACGCCTTACTCATATACTCAAAACCGTGAGCCAGTTTATATCTATCTTCTTCGGATAACCCGTCTAAAAACCCATAATGTACCCATTTATCTACCATTTCTTTATTTTTCATATCGTTCACACTTTAAAAATTTTATACAATTATCAACTACTTTTCGTTTATTTCCCCACCTATATTCGCTGTCCCATATAACCAAGGTCTCGTACCCATTATTTTTAGCTACTTCTAGTTTTAATTCATCCTTATCCCACATCTCCTGTGCCGTAGTATCTTTACTGAACGGATGTGGACAATCCTCAGCAAGGTATTTCCTCGGATTTCCGTGATACATATCACCATTGTATTCAATTATCTTTTTATTAGTTAAATCAACGAAATCGTATAACCAGATTCCACCGTTATCTTTATCCAACTTAAGCTCACCATTATGGGTTGCGAACTTAATACTTTCCTTCTCCGTAACATCATAATACCCCAACAATTCATAAAATAATTCCTGTGATATCTTTGAGTACCCCATTTTCATATTACCATTCTCGTTTAGAGACTTAGACCAATTTCTCTGCCTTTCAGTAAAAACCTTCAATCCCTCTACCTCTCCGTATTTCTCAATACATATTTCTTTTGAAAATGTAGTTTGTCGTTCCGATAATTTAATTTTAGCCTCATCATCCGAATAACCCTTATTCATCCAATACTGGATGTTTGTAGACCCCATCTTACCCCACTTACGTCTTTTACCTTCACGCTCGTTCCACACCTTAGTACCATCAATTTCACCGAATCTAGCCACACACCCCCTAAGTGATACTAATTTCTGACCTTCCATATGGAGAATAGCTTCTTCCTCCGAATACCCTAGTTTAACCCAATATTCTATATTTACGGGGCGCAACTTTTTTATATGATATTCAATATCTTCTTCAGACATGCCTCTATCCAACCAATATTGTTTACTATAAGCCGACCCCTTGGGTATAATCACACCACCGCTTTTTAGTCTAGTAGTAATAACGCTTGGGTCAACATTGTATTTGTCGGCTATTACCCTAGTCGATTCAAAGTCATTAACATACATGCTTACCATTTGCTTAATTTCGTCCTCATTAAATTTATATTTTTTACCCATAATAGATTACATTTAACTATAAATATAACCTTATAATCAGAAAGGTAAAGATATTGGGTATTTTTATTTCAGTTCGTCTGGCAAAAATCCCAACTTTTCTATTATTTTATCCTTATCATACTCTACTTTTATTTTAGTGTTATACCTAATACACTTACCACCTTGATTGGCTGGGTTAGAATTAACCATAACTAATCCGTTGTATTTAGATACAGGAAAAAAGTTATCGTCCCCATATGAAAGAAAATTATCAAGATAAATCCATTCGAATTCCCACTTTCTATTCACGCTTTCTGCAATATCAACATTAAGGTCTCCGTTGACCTTATCGTCCAATTTCATTAACGCATCAAAGTCGATATTCTTATCGTTCATGGCTAACCATGCTTTAAATAATTGTCTTTGGTAGGTTACGTCACCGATATTATCAATTTTAATACCATCCATCTTAATAATATTACCCTTATTATCGATTTTAACGGGTCTGTAAACGACTTTCACCGAATCTTTGTCAATACCGTACTTCTTAGCGAATTTACTACGTATAAGGTTCATATTTGCCCTTGAGTAATTCTCTGGACGTTCATTCCAGTAAATCTTCACTTTGGCGTATGGTGGGATAGTAGCTATCGCTCCACGTTCTATAGTTATCATAAATTAATCTAATAAATTGGAGCCTAGCTTACCGATGGTACGCTTTTCCCCATATATGTCACCGTCTTTTGGTTCGACCTTTGACATTTTATCGATTTGCTCGTCTTTCTCAGCAATCGTCTTTCTCAGCTCGACTATTTTAACGTCAAGTTCACCTTTCTCGTTTTCTAACTTCTCCACCTCACCCTTATAACCGCTATTCTCGGTTAATCTCATGTTCTCAACCTCCTCCAATTTCTCCAATAACTTATTGGTCTCAATATCATCCGTAATCCGCACTATCTTCTCTACTTCCACCTCCTTAATCACTTCTACCTCTTTAATCACCTCCACTGGTACTTCCCTAATCACTTCCTTAACAACCTCTTTTACGACTTCTATCTCAATAGGTTTCGCTACGCCTTCACCTTCTGGAGAATAACCATATCTTTCTATCGTAAACGCAGTCTTAACCAGATCAACCATGAACTCATCGATATCAGTGATATCGTTAGCTCGGCAGTAATCTTTAATCTCATTATCTAATATTTTCGGCAATAGCATGTTACAAAGATACCGAATTTTATCGACTTTTTCAAGATTACCACATATTTATTATTAAACGTATGTACAATGGATAAACAAATAGAAAGAATAATACTGCGAGTAGACCCAGAATTGAAGGCTGAGTTCAAGAAGGTGTGTGATGAACAACATATGACCATATCTGGCAGAATAAAGCATCTGATGAAGATGGACGTGAAAGGAGAAAAATAAGACGTATGAAAACTTGTAGAACCTGTAAATTAGATAGACCCTTATCAGAATTTAGTAAAGCCCCCACTAATGCTGACAAATTAAATAATCGTTGTAAATCATGTAGTAATGATTATTATAAAGATTATAGGACTAAAAATTACGATAAAGTTATCGCTTCAGAACGAAAATATGAAGAGAAAAATAGTCATAATCGTAAAGAGTATCGAGAAGAACACAAATACGAGATAAATAAATACGCTAAGAAATATCGACTAACCAACAAAGATAAAGTAAAGAAATCTATTAGCGATTCAAAACTTAAAAGATATCACACTGACCCAACATTTAGATTAAAATCAGTCATTAGGAGAAGTATTTCTACATCCTTAAGTGGTAAGGGTTATTATAAGACTTCTAAGACTACTAAAATTCTTGGTTGTTCTTTTGAACTATTTAGAGAGCATATAGAATCTCAATGGGAAGATTGGATGAATTGGGATAATTATGGTAAGTATAATAGTGAATATGAATATGGGTGGGATATAGACCATATAATTCCTAGTAGTTCCGCATTAACTGAAGAAGATGTAATCAGATTAAATTATTATACTAACCTACAACCACTATGTAGTTATATTAATAGGCATATTAAAAAAGATACTATGATATTTCGTTAATTATCATATTTCACATTTTTCCAAACCTCAAAATCTGTATGGTTTGCCACCTTCCTAAAATGAGCTTTAACTGCTCTACTATGACGACAAAGTATGTCAATACTATCGACAAGTGGGTCAAAATTAAGGAAGTCTCCTTCCACAATATGTGTAGAATATTTTATACCTTTGTCTTCGTCAAAAGTTATATCTCCAGAAAATTTTCTCTGATACATTATATATTTGTAGTCAGATTCAGATTAACCTCAATCTCTTTGTCGTGTAATTTGTAAAATGGCATCTTTTCTCAATTTAATTTTAGTAATCCCATATCTCGTCTTTTAGGTTCTTAGGTAATTCCATTATTCGTTTGTAAATATTTCTTTATCCTCTTCCAAATCATCCACAGAATTTATCTCAAATTGATAGAATCCGTAACTACTTGGTAGGTCAATCTCTTCGTAGGTTCTAGTCGGTACGTCCCACCATAAAAATCCGTGCTTACCCACTGTTTCACCGAAATCTTGTTGTATAAGGGAACCAGGATACACAATAGGGGTTATTTTCTTTATTTTAATCTTCTTTTTCATAATATTCCTCTTTATTAGTTTTAAACCAATATAATAAATCACTATATTTATTTTCATTTTTCATGAAATCTAAACGATAGTCTATTTTTAGAGAACTAAAATATTCTAACGCTGCAACACATTTCAATTTAAAAATTCGCTCGTCTTTTATGTAACCTTTAACCTCTAATATACTTTCAACACCATTATCAATTAAAAAATCTGGTAAATATCTTCTCCTTATATTACCATCATAATAAGCTATAACGTGTCGATGTTTCTTAGTCCAAAAGTTTACTTTATCATCTCCATCTAATTCAACCATTTTTAATTCCTCCCACGAAGAATGATAATACTCATTATCATCAGTTTTAGTTGATTTGTACCACCCACGCTTACAATTATTATATGCGCCATAACTAGGTTCACACATTAACCGTTTTATACTAGCTTTAGAAATTCTATCCCTAAAAAACTCGTCTTGCCAATCAAAACTGCCATCCGATAACCTATGACGATTTAAAAATTCCAAATGCTTTTCCAACCGTTCTGGGTTTTCCCAACTATTTTTAACTTTAACACTTATTTCTCTTCTCTTCTCTAAACTATGGGTACCCCAACTATTTTTTCTACCATAATTACCATTATTTTCACCTAACTGATAGGTTTTTTGCCAATTATTTTGACATGTAGTCGAACAGAACTTTTTAACCTTATTAGATTTACTATCCTCATAGATATCAAATATTTTTGTACAACCACTATACTCACATTCTTTATTAACCTTATTTAGACTATTAGCCTTACCGCTGCACTTTTTACTACAATACTTCTGCCCACTCTTATAAGTTTTAAACTCACCATTACAATTTTCACATATCTTTATCATATTCTACTATTATTTATTTAGGCGTTATCCTTATATAAATATCGGTAAACATAATGAAAGAACATTAATTATCAATTTCCCACCCCATTTTAAGGTATTTATCTAATTCATCTTCGTAAATTTCTTTCTTATCCGTTAGATAAAAACAACTCCGCTTATGAATATCACCCATCATAACGATGTCACAGCCCTCAAAATGTGAAAGTGGTGTACCAGTATCAAACTCATATCCGATGTCCGTAGAAGCGCCTAGAATAGATGCGTGGTACAGACCGATATATGTGAAATCATCATTTTCGTTTGCAGTACCGACAAGTGAAGCCTTAAAAGCCTCAATGTCTGGTCGCTCGTTATGGTCAAAAATGGAGTAGTTGCACCAAACGATATTATCATCTACATAACACTCTCTACCCTTGTAATAAGATATGTTAAGTGAGTTAATTAGTGTCACAATTGGTGTAATACTGTCTACCCGTTCTTTATTATTCTCCAATAAGTCATGATTTTCAGCAACCAGTACAACGGGCGCTATAGCCGCCAATTCGGTTAGGAAAGTGGAGGTCATCATTAGTAACTCATTTGAAATGGTAATCTTCTGATGAAGAAGGTCACCCGCTATCACAATTCTCACCTCATGGTGGTCGTAATCTTTAGTAAGTTCCCGACATTTGTCGTAAAGCTCCTCAAACACAGCTTCGTAGTCACCATGCATTCGATATGTCCTGATATGAATATCGGCCATGTGAATTACGGATTTTATCATAATATTAAAATTTACTACAAAGATACGCAATTTAATTGACTTTTTCAATGTTATCATTTTATTTACTAATATGAATTATGTAACTCAAATACTTTCAACTATGACACCAGAAGAGAAAAAAGAAAGAAAAAGACTATATCAGATAGAATATAGAAAAAAAAATAAAGAAGCTCTGCGAGAAAAAAAGCGAGAATATGATAAAAAATATAACGAGAAAAATAGAGATAAGAAGTTGGCGCAGTCTAAAGATTATAGGAAAAGGAATCCTGATACTATTAAAAAATGGCGACTAAATAATGTTGATAGAATAAAGAAGTGTTCTCACGAATATTACGATAAACATTCTGAACATATTAAAGAAAAGAGTAAAGAGTGGAGGTTGGCTAACGTTGAGTCGGTCAAATCGTATAATAAAAAGTGGAACAACGATAATCCCAACTATAAAAAGAATTATTATCTTGAAAATAAAGAACAATTATTAACAAATCAGAAAGTTAGGCTACTCAATGACCCTGTATTCAAATTATCTAGAAATATCAGAAAACGGATTTGGGAGGGGTTTACTGAAAATGGATATTCTAAGGAATCTAGAACCTACAAAATATTAGGATGCACATTCGAACACCTCAAAGAACATATTGAGTCTCAATGGGAGGATTGGATGGATTGGGATAATTATGGTGAGTATAACGGAGAATTAAATTATGGTTGGGATGTTGACCATATTATACCTATCAGTTCTGTGTTGACTGAAGAAGATGTAATAAGTTTAAATCATTATACTAATCTACAACCCCTATGTAGTAAGACCAATAGAGATATTAAAAAGGCTAACTAAATATTTTATCCCATCTGTACCTTATATTTATGTAGGGTTAAGAGTTGCTTTGCTTCGTGCTTCATATACATTATGGGAATCTTACTCATTGTCTCAGTTATCTTATCCCAGTAACCAATCCAGATATGTCTACATTTTCTACCAGTCTCTAACTCATACATGTAAGCGTAAATGCTTAGTTGGAGAGTATAAATAGACCATTGGCAGTTTTGCATGTGCTCTACGGGCTTTAACAACGTCTCATTCCCGTATGGGTTGTGGAAGTGAAATGCTTTGTTGGTGTTATGTGTTACTGATAATGTATGACCATATAGGAATGTGGATGTAGGACTATCTACCTCAATACATCTGGTTGATACTGAATCTACTTTATTAACCGATATAACATTCTTAAAGTTACTATGGTTACGTTTGGGGTATTCTAACCCCACTTGATTTCTACATAAAAACGGGTTTACCGAATCTGTAGTAAAACAAACATCATAAACATCAATATCTTTACCATTAAATTTTTTAATGAATGGTATTACGGTAGTTTTAATACCTAAACTTGATACTATTTGTACCGTTGCGTCTACTTGCCATTGTCTGGTGGTTGACATCACGAATCTCTTTCTAGACTTATTGTAATGACCATCAGCGTCCATAAGACCCCTCAATAAATCCAACCTCTGCTCATATGATGATAACATGTAAACGTCTGGTATATGTTTATTACCTAATAAATCTAATTCGGATAGGACATGTCTTAGATTGAATACTGTTCTAGTTTGAGCCTTACCAGCACCCCCTTGACTTACGTCATCACCTATTTCGTAACCCCTACGTTTAATTTCTAACCACACCTCGGAATCCATGTTGGTTATCTTATTATCGGCACTATGTCCATCCCCCAACCACACACCTAAAACATATGGGTCTATAGGTAAACTAGAAGTTAAATTCTCCAACCGTCTAGTTATTTTAACTTTAGGTAGTTTATGTGACCACCTTTTACCAGACTTATTCATCTCATCAATATATTCTGACAGTTCCTTCGTTGTCATAATAACGTCTTTAAAGTTTTTATCTCGATAAAAAGATATTAGCCACCTGTGGTCTTCATCTGCCACTATGATTTCATTGTTATCAAATTTAACTTCATAACATGGAACATTTTTAATATTAGACGTATGTAGTACTCTACTTAAATTACCAGCCATATCATAAACCAAATCCGATGTGGTTATAGTTCCCATAGTTTTCCAACCAGAATCGGTTAATATTGGCGTATTAATATCTAACCCCTTCCAGTCACCAACATCGAAGAATACATCGTCAATATCAATAATAAGGTCACCCATACCAGCCAGTTCGTAATACTCAGAGAACATAATTCTCTCTGGCCACATTGTAACCCCTTCATCTACGTTCAGACTATCATACCCATCAATAGCTTTCTGCTGCAATTCAACCTCTGGAAACCATAATTTACCTTTTAGAAGGTACTCTTCAATGGCCTCGTGAACATAAGTACCGTACTCATTGGCCGTATCATTCAACTCTTGCCAGTAATCTAATATCTGTTCTTTTGTCCACCCAATATACGTCTCGTTCTTACTTCCGTTAGTGTCGCTCTGCTTTGAAATGGCAGTTGCAACACCATCAGCATCGAAGTGAGGCTCTATATTGGCCAACGTAGTTGTTACCGACCTATATCTCTTCCCACTTTCTCTGTGGATGTAGACGTGCTCAATCGGCTCTAGATAAACTTTTGATTCGTGTTTTCCTATATTCATAATATTACAAAGATACCGAAATTATCTGATAATTTCCACATATTTATATACAGCATGAAAGATTCAATAAAGAAACAATTAGGTGAAGGCTTAGAGCAGTACACAACCGACATTAAGGAAAACGAATTCGAAGTTGACCAGGATTTGAAGTATGAAGAGGTCAGAGTGGATGTGGTTAATGTTATGACAAAATTAGTCAATAAACACACTGAGACTTTCGGTGATAGAAATTCTTCCTTTGGGGCTGTGTTATCGGTGATAGAAAAGTTATACCTATGAAAAATAATATTAGAATACGATTACGTGAAGGTCTTAATGAGTATAGCGAATATGATGACGACCTAGATAATTTTGACGACCTAGATAATTTTGACGACCTAGATATGGAAGACGAGCCAGCGGCTCCTGTCAAAAAAATGAGTGGAGTGGTTAAAGCTTTTCATGGTTCTCCAAGTAAGATTAAAAGCTTCAGTGATGAGTTTGTCGGTGGTGAGGAGGCCAATGACCAAGAGGGTCCTGGAATCTACTTCACCACTGATTATAATGATGCTACTGGTTACGGAAAAGGTGGGTATGTTTACCAAGTATCTTTGAATATTAAGAATTTAGTTTCTGACCAACCATCAGGTAGTCTGGATTATTTGGTTGGCCCAGTGACTAAACTAATCAAAATGAACCCTAATTGGAAGAGTGTTGCCAAAGGTTACGATGAGGGACTAGGTGAAATGATAGCCCAATATTTACATACATCACAAAGCGAAAAAGAAGTATTCGTAGCCGTATGTAATAGTATATATACTAACGATTCGGTATCATTCGTTAGGAATATGGTTAAGTTGGGGTATGATGGTCTTCATCTGCCAATGAAAGGTGACGGTGCTAACATCGTAATTTACAATCCGAAACTAATACGTGTTGACGGTGTGAAGCAAATTAAATAGTAATACTATTAAGTCTACTCTCACTAGGTACTACAGTGAAGTTCTTAATCAATTCGTGAATACCTTTATGTCGATACTTCTGATAGATTTCAGATGGGTCACTGTCATTAGGTGGAGTACACAACTTAATCCTACCCTCTAAATCACCAACATTCAATTTCTTAAAGTTCCTGATAGCATCTACTCTAGCGTCAGCATCTAATAATATCACAATGTCTGCATTGGTCCCGTATAGGAATTCCATTAGAGTGTCTGATATTATCTTACCCAACAATGGAATTGAATTGGGCACTGGCATATGGTCAAATACCCCTTCGACTAAATATATTGTTGAATCGAGACTTATCTTCTGTTCGTTGAAAATGATTAGTTGCTTTTCCGCGTCTGGGTTCTTGTAAGCTGGGAAGATATTCTTTAGAAATGACCTAGCTATGAAGTAATTAAGGACTCCACTAGCATCATATGATGGGATTATGATACGACCAAAGAATTTACCCTCCATGGTGTACCCAATATCGTAGTAGTCTATCATTTTATCGTCAAGACCCCTCTTTTTGAGGTACGAGACCGCCTCATCCTTGCCTCTGTAACCGTCTACGGTGTCCGTTAAGCGTTTATACCCTTTCGGTAGCTTAAGTTCGACCTGTAGAATCTTATCTACGTCCTCATCATGAGAATACCCGAAATCGGGCTTGATTTGGTTGTAATTGTGGAGTAAATCTTTGGTTCCGTATCGGAAAATCAGCGTACCAATGGGTCCATGCATGTGATTTTCATCACTACAAGACCAACATTTGAATACCCCTCGCTTGTAATTTATTTCTAGATTCCCCTTACCATCACCATTGGATAACCCCTTGGACTCTGCACAGGCAGGGCAATCGAAAGCTATTTGACCACTACTCTCGTTATGCTTCTTAGGATGGCCTAGGAAGGATTCTAATATGTCGGGAATGAAAACAGACATAATGCGAAGATACACATTATGTCTGACAATTTCAAGCCGAACACAAAAGAGGAGGTTAATTCCACCTACCACTTTGCCGTAGAGCACCTACCACGCATGTATACGCATCGGTCATGAATATTGTCGCATCATAGGCGTCCTTTCTCAGGTTTAGACATATTTATTAATATGAGGGATAAAATAGTTAGACAATTAGGAAAGACACCAGTAGTAGGTATTTATATGGTTACCAATATAGTGAATTCAAAAATATATATCGGACAATCAATAGATATTGATAGGAGGTGGAACCAACATAGGTATGGTAAAGGTAGTATAATATTACGAAATGCCATTAACAAGTATGGTATAGAAAATTTTAAATTTGAGGTGGTTGAAGAGGTGGAGGTTGAGGGTTTATCTAATGGAGAGACTAAAGAACTATTAACATCGGTAGAACAAAAATGGTTAGATGATGAAAAACCATACCTAAAAGAGAATGGATATAATCAACAATCTGTCGCCAAACCAAACATACCTATTAAAAGACCAGAAGGTTATGGTAAACTAATCAGCAAAATAAAGATAGATAATAACCATTGCGGTAAAGGAGTTATCCAATATAACCTAGATGGTGGACTAATAAAAGAGTGGAAGTCTGCTGCCCAGATAGAGCGTGTATTAGGGTATCATGCTGAAAACATATCTGGATGTTGTCTTAAAAAACAGAAATCCTCAAATGGGTTTATTTGGAGATTTAAAGGCGAACCGTTAGATAATACTCAATTAAATGAGTTAATAGTGAGAAAAAAACCAATACATAAACAGATTAAACAAATCGATTCTAATGGTGTGGTGGTTAACGTTTGGTATTCATTAAAACAGTTGGTTGATACTAGCGAATTCGATAATAGACCCGTAAAAGCGTGTTGTAACAGTAAACGAGACGAATATAAAGGTTATAGGTGGGAGTGGGCTACTTAGGCCATCTGCCGACTTGGTTCATATAACCTATGACGGCACAGTAACTATCCGTCATATCGTAGTTTTCTTTCTTCAGTATCATTTTTGGCGTATATAACCACTTGATTAGTGGTTCTACATCTGCTACCTTATTCCAGATAACATCCTTCTTATCAATATCATACGGAAGTCCTCCGAATAATACAGCCTTCTTCTTTTCTATCTGCTTGTCAGTAAATGCAACACCGTCTTTCTTATGTGTTCTCTTAGCCATTAGCTCTGGGAATCCGAAGGCTCTAGCATCATATGATGAAATGAATTGTGGTGCTACTCCTAACGTTTCGTATACTGACCTACAAATCATTCCATTGAATCGTAGTAGTGTCGCCACCGTATACACGTTATTAGAGCGCAATAGTGGTTCCTCGATAATAACATCTGTTATCCCGATATCCGCATACTTGTTTAAGAATTCAGTTTCGAATATCTTTGCCTTATCACACAGCTCCTGAATTTTATCCTTTGGCGCTGGCTTGATTTTAGGACTAACATGGTGTAACAGTTTTAACTGACCCTTATCACCTAAGTCCTCGAATAGCGCTATTCCAATGGTTTTCGTGCTAACGTCCAATCCGAGCAAATAATTTTTCTTATCTTTATTTTTTTTCATAATCACATTTTTTTTTCCATTTAAACCCAGCGGCAGTTTTTTGTTTACCGTTCGTACAGTTTGATATACCACTTTTAATGTTTACACCTTCCTGTGCCACTTTTATAGATTCCCATTCTTTAATAAATTTACCATCTTTTGTTAGTTGTATAACTGGTACAGCAAAAGTATCCGATAACAGTTTTTTGGTCTTTTCACTATGGTGTTTACCATACATAGGGTGGGCTTCCCCACTGTAAACTCCAATATGTGCCTCACTCATTTTCCCCCTTATTATCATCGCAACCTTCTCACCATAGATATCTTCATAAGTTTTACCCTTCTTTTCGGACACCCTACCCTTACATGATTTACTCAAATTATCTCTATGCTCTTGAGACCTAACTTCACCGTTATTCAACCAAGGAATAGCTTTACCATTTTTTGTTTCAGACATTCTTCGTTTAGATTCTTCAGTATGTTTCCTACCTTTGGTTGAGGGTGGTTGGTCACCGCCATCTGTACTGTTAGTTAATCTAACACCTAATCCCCTATAATACGCAATATAATGCTGTTCCCAATACTGCCATTCTTCTTTTAAAACTTCATCAATAATTATAAGCTCTGGTCTAGATTCAGAATCAACCATCTTTCTAATCCACCTATCTTTATAACTATCATGTTTAAATCTCTCTGAAATATGTTTCCGTAACCTAACTTTAGGGTCTTTACTTTTACCCACATACCTTAATTCTTTTGTGGTTGGTTCCACCAACCCATAAATATAAACTATCTCTTTATCCATAATATTTTCAATATAAATATATCGTCAGCGTGAAAAAGTCTTTGTAGAGACATCTAGCCCCAATACCTTTTTACTTTGTTCCATTATAAGTGAATTATAATGTCCAATATACGAAAGATTAAATAAATGTCAAGTGTTAACTTATACGTTGATTCTAACCGCGAAGACTTTCAGCTCATTAGGCGTCTTTGTAATATGTGCATCCGTCTTACCGTACGCAATCAACGTACCGTTGTTGTCGTATAAACCAATTTCAGATATGCGTGGAGTATCACCATCTGAGAATGTTGAGTTTGCAGACCTAACAAACTCACCTCTACCTGCAAGGCAGATAACTTCTTGACTTACCGAAGTACTAACACTGTTATATACTACAGTTGAGGCTGTTTGGCTTACTATCACAATGTCATCAACAATTGTTGGGTCTGTGATAATTGCTATTCCTTTATCTAGATATACTACCCCTACTGCGGTATCCGCTGTTTGGTTAATATTAGTATTGGTCTGTAAGTTGAATCTCTCCTTTTTGTTTGCCGTAAATGGCTTTGTGGTATCAAATCCTGTACTCCAAGACTTAGACGCATCTCCATTTGGTCGATTTATCTGGTCAGAGAATAGGAACGCATAATTGGTCCCGAATGACGTAGTTTGGGTAGAGGTTTCTCCGTATCTACCGTCTTCTGCGCCAACGTTACCTTGTTTCTTTTGGAATGTACTATAAATGTTGTATGTTCCACCAGTGGTACCAGTCAAAGTAATACTAACTGCTTTACCGTCTAACATGTCACCATATTCAGCTTCTGGAATTGATATTG
>Ga0114918_10000314_pt1 | contig 41264 bp, 32 predicted proteins | sample LantaG_FD_87015 | JGI IMG/M metagenome (GOLD analysis project Ga0114918, IMG submission 87015) | Deep subsurface microbial communities from Baltic Sea to uncover new lineages of life (NeLLi) - Landsort_02402 metaG | ecosystem: Environmental > Aquatic > Marine > Oceanic > Sediment | place...
AATCTTGACTTCCTCTGATGAGTGCTATATATTATGTCTAATGTAAATATACTATAACTGATATGGAATTGCAATAGAAAACTAATATCAAGAGGGTATGCTACCTTTCATAGCTGACCCCATGAGTTCCCTCCCAGAAATTACAGTATTGTTCAAGATTTTAACAATAACCCACGCAACCTAAAGGTTGCGGCTACCCAGCAAGCATTTACTTTTTGACACAGTCTCTTTAGCCTGCGGTTACTTATTGTTTTTTTCTTCCTTAAGGAGTTTGTCAAAGTAAGCTCGGATAAAGTCTTTGTATTCCGAAGGATATTTTTGCTTGAGTTCTTTAAGTATATCTTTCTTTATCCCTTCTTTTTCTTCCTTTTTCAGGGACAATGAACCCGGTTCTCTCCTTTCATATTCTCCCGGCCTCTCGGCAACCCTCTTATTGCTAAACTCTCTCTTATGAACAGAACGCTCGGCATCGAGCATTCTTGATAGTATCCTTTCCTGTCTCTCAACAAGTTGTCTATCCACATTGTAATTACCAAGCTTCTTTGCAATGTCTTCCATCTCATCTGCTATCTTACCAAGATCTCCAAGCACATTCCCACCCTCTTTTTCTATACCCTCTTCCACCTGCTTAAGCCTTTGGGCAAGTGAACCCTGAAGTTCAGATAACCTTTGAAGTTGCCTTTCTGACTCCCCGGAAATCGAACCTGAAGAAAGGTCAAGCGGTATAAGGGATTGTGTCCCCTGGTTCACCTGCATCTGCCCACTTGAAAGCGATTGCAGTTGCTGCATTAGTTGTGCCATACTTCCACTACTGCTACTGGACATATTCTCTTTACTCTCTATTAACACAAGTGCTGCATTGTTTAGTGCCTGCATAGCACTCTTAGCATAACGTGACAGAAACGTAGTATTATTTCCTTCAATGTATCTCATTACAGATGCAATATTGGAAATCCCTCTCAGTAGTTCATCGCTTACAATGGGTGGAACAAACGGGTTTTTCGACTTTAACTCCTCTATATTCACAAGCGTTCTCTCAATGCCAGATCTTATAGCCGCTGAATATGAAAGCAGATTATCCGTATCGACTTTTCGTTCTTGGCTCGCTTTCATTACATTCTCGCTTCTCTCAGACAGAAGGATTACATCATCGATGATTGCATTCAGCATTCTCGCAACCTCTTCACTTCTCTCGCCCATCATACTGGAAAGCCCAGCGGATAGTGTATTTGACATCTTTGATAGAGAGTTTTGAGCCTTGCTTCCCAGAGAACGCGACATACTTTTATTTCCCTGCTTCATCGCTTGCTCCGTCTTCTGTAATCCTTTAGAAACTTCCTTAGCCATTTCCTCTGCGTTTTCCAACGCATTTTTCGCTGTGGAATCACTCTTTCCAAGTTCTTTTGCCAACTCCCCCATCTCCTTTTCCAAACCCGAAAGTTCTTCCTGGATTTTCTCCTCCATCGCTTTCATGTTTCCTAACTTGCTTGCGCTTTTCTCCTCCATTTTCTTGTTAATCTCTATCTGCTTACTTTCCAGTTCCTTCGCCGCATCGACAATCCTTTTGTATTTTTCTTCCTGTGCAATTCGCTTCAACATTTCGATCGTTCTTTCCAGTGTCTTTTTGATTTCTTCCTGAGAAGCAAGCATTTTCTCCATTGACTTAAGCATTGCTTTTCGGTCCAGATTTGCAAGAGACTTCTTTAGTTCTTCTATACTCTTTTTTATCTCCTCAGTCTCAATTTCCTTCATTAATCTTTCAATTTCTAAAAGTCTCTCTTTTATGTCGGGATTACTCAAGAAAGCATTATTGATTTTCTCAGCAATGTTCTCCATTTCCTTCCTTGTTTTCTCAACACTTTCTATGAGTTCCTTTTCCCTTTTTAGTATCTCACGAGCTTTTTCTTTTTCTTCCCAGCTTAATTTCTTTGTTTCTTTGAGCGATTTTTCGAGTTCTAAAAGTCCCTGTTTTGCTCTTTCCATTTGGTCCGATTGCGTTTCAAACGACTCTTGAGCCCTCTCACCCTCACTCACAATCTCTCTGTAAATCTCCGTAGCAGTAGGAAATCTTATTTCATATATTTTACTCTTCGTCATCTTCGGACCAGAAATCACATCGTTATCATAAGCACGTACATAGTATTTTATTGTATCACCTGGAAAAATCGAAAGACTCATCAAATTCCAGGAAAATTCAAGTGTTAATTCTGAGTCTTTGAAATTTCTTCCAATTTCTTCGGTATGTTTTTCCCTGTCTTTCTGCCAAACAAGTTGAACTCTGGATATTCCATAATCGTCACGAACATCCAGAACCAGTTTTAGCATAAGTTCCTGCGGAAGATTAATGTCTTCCCCGGGATAAAGTATCTCTATCGATGGAAACTCATCTTCTAAAGTGAAAATGTGAAACAGTGGTTTATCAGCATTCTTAAGACCCCTGCTGCTTACAAGATTAAGAGTAAATGCTTTTGAACTGTAAATGTTGAAATTGCCTTTGAACTTTCTCCCATCGACTTTCAGGAGAGAGAATGTTGAATCATCGAACACTAAACTCGCCTTCTTCAGAGAATCATTACTAATTCCGGAAACCTCGATTTCAGTTCCTTTTAGCGCATACAGTTCAAAATCACTTGTTGTATGAGCTTTCTCCTTTGAGTACGCAGGATAAAGAAGCCTAAATTGAATATTTCTAATCCCCGGAAGTTCAACAACATCTATATGATATTCAAGCGATGTTGTATCTGAAAACTCTATGTGATATGAAAAGGACTTCTGGATACTCTCGATTTCTGCCTTGTAACAACTTCCAGTTTCCTTTTTAAGAAATACTACACCGTTACCTGTAACAACTCTTGGTTTGTATACCCTACCCTCTACCTTGTTAAGCAAAATGCTCAAACCATTTCCCTTCTCAACATAACTATTACCAGGAGAAACAAAGAAACTAACAACTGCAATATTCTTTTCAAAAAGGAACCTTGCAGCGGATGGAACAGCAGAGTGAGAGAAAATCGCAAAAATCAACAAGGTAAAGATGAAGAGAGAATAGAGAACTCTCAATACCAATCTATGTTTGTTTGTAATAACAGAAAAACGAGGTAAACTATCAAAAATGTTCTTTGCATCCTCAAGGTTAGCATTTATTAAAGACGAAGAAAACAGAGGGTCACGAGGAGAACACTCCAGAGCCGCAAAAAGTCTTCCCTTCAGTTTAGGGAAATTCGTCTCAATGAAATCCGTGAATGCTCTGAGTCTCCATATCCTTCCTACATCCTTAAGGAATGAAAAAATAACAAAAAGAGGTATCAGGTAAAAAAAGATTCTCAGCAAAATTCGCCAAGGTCTGGTGAGATAAATTAAACTATCGAGACCTATATAAAGAATGACGAAGCAAAACCATGAAGCAAGAATAAGGAAAAGACAAAAAAGTATGCGGGAAATGACTTTTCTATTTCTCCGGTTCTCTACGGATTTTACCAGTCTCCTATATTGATTCTCAAACTGCTCGTTTTTCATCGGTCTCTTGTTTGGATTTTTCAGATTTCGGGAGTTCAAAACTAATGGTAAAAGGTTTCATCTTCTTGATTCTCTCCCATATTTTCTGCGGAACTTTGCTAAAAACATCAACGACCTCCGGGTCAAACTGTGTTCCAGAACACCTCTCTATCTCCTTGCATGCTTCTTCGAATGATATGGGTTTCTTATAAGGTCTTTTCGATGTCATTGAGTCAAGGGCATCTGCAACACTGAATATCCTTGCATATAATGGAATTTCTGTTCCTTTCTTTCCATATGGATAACCACTCCCATTCCACCACTCATGGTGGTAGAGTATGATGTCATTCGCATTTTTGATAAATTCTATCCCTTTAACTATTATGTAACCTATCTCAGGGTGTTTCTTTATCTCCTTCCATTCTTCCTCGGTAAGGCTTGAGGGCTTCAGCAGAATATTGTCGGGAACACCTATCTTCCCGATATCGTGAAGTATTCCGCCCCAGTATATGTACCGTAATGTGCTTTCCTGAAAATTGAATCTCTTGGCGAGTTCCACAGCAAGCAGGGCAACTCTAACAGAGTGATACTTAGTTTCTCTTTCTCTAAAATCAAGAGCGGAAACAAGCGATTTCAGTGTTTCATCATAGCTCTTCTCGAGTTTCCTGAGAATTGTATCCATTTCCGTGAATAATCTCGCATTTTCTATCACAACACCCAGTTGATTGGCAAAGGTCGTAAACAGACTGAGCGTTGACGAATCGAAAAGGTTTTTCTTTGGGGATTGCAAAGAAAGAACACCAATAACCTTATCCTTGAACTTTATGGGAACACCAAGATAGGAAAGCATTACCCGTCCATCCATGACCGGTTTCACAGGATACATCTTCTTTTCAATCCCAAGATTTCTTATCAAGATTGGTTGATCATTGTTGAGAATCCAACCTGTATATCCTTTCAGTTCTTTTGCCTTAAAAACTTCCACCTTTTTTTTCTTCCCTTCTTCATAGTCTATTGCAAATCTAATAGTGTCGTTTGACTTATCAACCAAAGCGACATAGAAGGTTGTTGCCTTCGTCAGGGCTATGGTACTCTTATACATCCTCTCGAGAAGCTCATCTATATTCCTTGATGTAGAAAGTTCAATGCCTATCTCGTAAACACTTGAAAGTTCGGAAACCCTGTATCTCAAGTCTGAATACAATTTTGCGTTTTTCAGTGATGATGCAATGTGTTCCGATATGGTTTCCATTGAAACAAGGTCCCATTCGCTGAAAGCATCCTGTGTTCTCGACTGAAGTGCAAGAACACCGAGGACTTCGCCTTCTGAAATAATGGGAATATCCAGTTCAGATAATGCAGATTCTTCTCTGGGTAATTGTGAAACAAAGACTTTGCTCTTCTGCGTATTATTCTCAAGAACACTTTTCTTCATTCTTACACACTGACCGAACAATCCTCTTTTTACGCTTTGATGGAATTCCTTAATTTTATAAGGAAGCCCCGCATACCCTTTAAGAATTAGATTCTCGTCCTCTTCGTCCAGAAGAAAAAGCAAAGTATGGTCATAATAGAAATTACCCTGTATGACTTCACACAGTTTCTGACAGAGGGCATTTATGTCCCGCGTTTTCCCAATCTCTTTTACTACCCTATTTATAAGTTCTAACTGTGCTGCTCTTTGCTTCGATTCCTGATAAAGTCTTGCATTCTCAATTGTAATTGCCAGTTCATTGGCAAAAGCGGTTAACATCTCAACATCCTGTTTCCTGTATGCATCCAATCTATTGCTCTCGAAATTTAGCACGCCAATTACTTTCCCTTGAACGGTCAAAGGAACGGCTATCTCGGATTTTATACACTTAAGTTTCTTTATGTATCCTTTATGTTTTTTCACATCCGTAACGATAATGGGTTTTCCACTTTTTGCGACAGAACCCGTTATGCCTTTACCCACTTTTATTCTAATATCCTTCCATACAATATTTTTGGGGACTTTTTTCGCTACAACCTTTAGTTCATTACTGTTCTCATCAATCAACATTATATAAGCAGAATAAGAAGATATTATCGAAGGAAACCCACTGAGTACCTTTTTGTAAAGAAGCTCCAAATCAAGAGTTGAAACAATTGATTGATTGAGTTCCAAAAGTGTCTCTACCTTTTTGGTTGATAGATTCATCCTTTCAAAAAGCATTACGTTCTCTATGATAACACTTAACTGCCTTGCTGCATTCTTAACATAATTGACACCTTCTTTCGGAAAAGTTCTCTTCTTTCTGGACAGGATTGTCAATACACCAATCACGTTTCCATCGGCAAACAGGGGAGCAGAGATAAGAGAATGTGCATCGAAATATCTCAGTGCTGCTTTTGAAACCCTGGGGTCATTTTTCACATCTTCAACAATAGCCATCTCTTGAGTCTCAGCAACTTCGCCTGTCAAGAACATTCCCATACCGGTCTTCAATAAATCCTTCGGTACCCTGCCAGCATTAACAACATAGCTTTTCACAACCAGATTGCCGTTTTTCAGCAGCTGAACAAACCCTGCATCCATCTTGAGTAGAGAAGTTAAATTCTTAAGAAAAGCCCTTAACACATTCTTAAGGTTCATTTTGTGAAAAGGAAGAGCTGCAATTTCATTGTAGGCAGAAAGAATGTCAACTTGTTTCTCAAGTCCATGGCAAAGCATTGCCTGTTCGATAGCGATTGTTGCAAGATTGGAAAAACATTCTGCTACAACTTTTTCCTCCTGCGTAAAATTCTTCGTTCTCCCAACAATGTCAAGGAATAAGAATCCTAAGACTTTTTCCTTTTTGCCAACCAGGGGAAGAGTTAAAGAAGAACGAAAATCGTATTTTTTCACAAAATCACATGGAATCTTGCCTTCCTTTCTAACATCTACTACTGCAACGGGTTTCTTTGTCTCGTAAGCCTCAAGAGCGGTTTTGCTGAAAGAAAGTGGTACTTTAATGCTGTCGATCTTCCTTTTGTCCAGACCATAGCCTGCCTGTCCCAGAAGTGTCATGTCTTCATAATCAATGATGAAGATAGATGCAACATCCACATCAAGCAAGGAAACAGCCTCTTTTGTTATCCTTCTCAGGAGCTGTTTTCTATTCTTTGTTCCGAAAAGATATTTCTCTATATTTACTAATTTCCTTAAAGTCTTTGTAGTAATTTGTGCCATTTGCTTAACTTTTTGCATGTATCAAATCAGGCTTTCCAGCAACCTCGAAAGGTGTAAAAAAAGACCCTCTACCCAGAAGATACATTTGCCATTCTGGAGCAAGATTACTGATGGTAATTCTCCCATTCTCCATTTCTTTTTATAAATTTCCTTTGAAACAGTGTAAACATTTCCATTTTTTATTCCCATCTCTTTCAGGAAATCCTCTGCTTTTGTTTTACTTTCAGCAGCACTTAGAAAGCGTAAGTTTCCTTTGAACTTGTTTATCGCATCCTTTGCGTTATTAAGAGTAGATATTGAAGCTTCACTTTCGGTATCAAATACTATAATCAGCACATTACCTTTGTTCAACTCGGTATTATTGATTCCAAAATCGGTGAGGTCAAATCCCTTGTATTCTCTTACCAGTAAGTCACCGGGTTTTACCTCTATAGGAATGCCTGTGTTTAGGGCAACTTTTGCTGTATCCAAAGTAGGTAATACTTTTTTTATCCTGACATATGTATCACCAAAACCATTTCTCCATCCAGTAACACAGTATGAAGGTTCATCTTTAAGTGTTAAAAGGATTTTGCCACCGCTTGTATCAACAGGAACATCAAGCCTTTCTGGATACTCTGAAAAATTTGTAATACTGAAGTCGTAATAGTATTGCTGTTTCTTTGTAACATCTTTTCCATCCTTGACAAACTTCAGTGAAAGCCAGACCTTGTTATGTTCTTCTTCCTTGGATAAATTTCTCGTTTTCCATCCCTTGTCCCAGTATTCTACAGCATCGTAACTCCATTTCACGCGCGCAGGAATTCCAATACTTCTCAAGATTCCAGCAATGAGAATATATCTTTCGCTGTTTACCCCTCTTCTTGTCCTGAAAACATCAAGGGGATTTTTCTCCGGACCGAAATATCCCCTTTTTTCAATCCTCTCAATATTCTTTATTACCCACATAAAAACATCATCAACCATACTAGTTATATTACTTCTTCTAAAACCCAAGAACTCGGATTGGATACAGAATCTCCATTTCGCTATATGCTCAAACAAGATTCTGTCTCTGACAATGTAATCTTTCATAATAGAGTCAGGAATTTCTTCTTCCACTAATTTCTTTGATTCCTCTATGCACAACAGTTCCTCGCTAAGTCCTGATGTGTCAAGAGACACGATATCTTTTGCAGGAAGGGCATCAAAGTAGTCAACAAAAATCTCTTCCAAAGAATCTGGTAACCCCTTAAAGTACTTGAGTAGGGATTTTGCATTTCCTTTTGCGTTGTAGAAGGTCTTTATAAGTTTCATATCCCTTCCGTTAAATGCAGAGGCAAGGGAACTATCTACGATGTTTACTTTCCAGAAATGTTGCTGCTGTAATAAATGAAGCGAATCGTTGTTTGGCTTATACTCAGATTTCCTTTTTTCGCTTTCTATTCTTCTTGTGTGGAGCCAGAATGATGTATCGGGAACAACCTTTTTAGAAATATCTATTACAACGGTATCCTTGTCCTTAGAGGTTGGCTTCCATATCTTATATCCTAAGAATGAATCCTTATAGGCGTAAACAAACAGGTCCGTTTTACCAACAAAAAATTTGGTAAAACCCAACTTGTCAGTCTTCTTCAAACCCACCGGAGGAAGTGATGAGTAATTGTAAACACAGATAGCAACCGAAACACTCTCGGCAGGTTCATTATCCTTTAGCACCCGAATCGCAAGATTGGTTACATCGGCGTAGTTACCGGTTACATTCACTGTTGTAAAACCATCTTCCTTCTTGTATATAGGCTCATAACCTTCCTTCATCTCTCCATAAACAACACCCTTGATTATCGCTGCTCTTCTTGAAGGACCTGCAAACCAGGCATTGTCCAGATCGGTCAGTTCACCACCCCCAAGAGCGTGCCATTTTCCATCTACCCAAACTTCAACCCAGGCATGATTGCTATTGGTAAAGGGCCACCAGGGTGTATAGACATCCCTTGCCGGGATGCAAACAGTTCTCAGTGCTTTTACGTAGAGAATTGCCATTTCCTCACACCTTCCAATACCTCTATTAATTGTAGTTGTTGCGTTCTGATCCCATCTTGCAGTAGGCTCATATTTCATTTTTGTATAAACCCATCCATTTATCCTTAAAGCTGCTTCTCTCATATCCTTTACATCCTTCGTGAGTTCAAATAGCGTATCTGCATATATTTGTGCAAAATTTTCCAATGGCTCCTGGCTTACACGGTGAGGAAGAATATAATAATGGAAAAGATTATCATCTATTTTATCTCTCCAGGCAATCCTCTTGATGTTTTTTTTCAAGGCATCTAAATAAGATATAAAATCATCGGAATCAAGGTTTACAAGGTCCACATCAGGCATGCTGGAGAGAAGAAACTCCGCCCAATCTTGGTATCCCCTTTGCTTTGCTTTCTCAACAAACTTCTTCACTTCAACTTTATTGTCACCGGATTTTTCAAGTATTTGATGTAAATCAAAGGCTCTGGAAAAACTTACAAAAACAAAAATAGACAAAAGAATTGGTATCACCTTTTTCATAATATAATTATAGGGGAAAATCAAGAGAAAAGCAAGGAAAAACGAGTGTGGCAAAAATGCCACGGTTTTGAGCAAGGATGTCTTTAAGTTTATGTTTTGGAATAAGCTGCTTTGCGGATTTTTCTTTCTATTCTTTTTCTTTCACTCGCTTTAATTTCAGGTGTATAGGTAACCGTATAATGAATTGTCCCAACATATTTGGTCCACATCAGTTTCATGTGTTCTTCTCTTGCAAGAAACTCCCGTAAATTCTCCGCCTCACCAACCTCGGCAACTGACCATCCATCTCTTCTGAAAGCCCATAGAACATAGATTCCTGGCAGTGCTAGTAACTCTTCAGGTTTCAGCGTAATCCTTGTAAATTCATAACCCCATTTTTTAAAATCGTACTCGAAACTGTAAGTAGTTTTATCCATAAAGCCTACCGAAATTGGATTATTCTCTCGATTCTCCTTTAGAAAGTGATTTTTTATTGATATACACCTTTCTTAATACGCGAGAACCTGCATCTGTCATGCGATACAAATCCTTTTCTGTGTTATCTTTTAACAAGAAACCTCCATTCACAAGTTTCCTTATAAATTCATCTGTTTTTTCCAATGCCTCTGTGTACTTAACATGCTCAATCAAGTATTTGAGAAAAGTAAATCTTCTCATACCCTGTTCTTTTACCAAACACTCAACCAATTGAGCGAGATAGCCATTCACAAAAATTTCTTCACCTTGAACCCTGAACTCCTTTTTAGGATAGTATCCGCTTACTATATCGAGGAACTTCTCAAAACCATTACTCGAGTTTTCCTTCATTCTCATCACCTTTCACCTGCCACAGCTATTACTTCTTCCTTCTCTACACCCTTCCTTACTTCCACCTCCAGTCACATCATATAAAGCAATATATGTCTATATGCAATTTTTGTGCCACGCTTTAGCATAATATGCTTAAACCCTTAAAGTTTGGCACTTACAGATTCCCGAACGGGATATAGGAACAGCAAAATGATGAATTCGAGCCAAAAACCGGGACATTTTTGCCACGCTTTTTAGAGCCATTTTATAACTTCTTATATCAAACAACTTACGAGTGGCAAAAATGCCACTGCTAAATAGGCGCACCCTCTGCTCTCAAAAGACATCGAGAACAAAGGGTGTCGGAGCCGCCATCTATGTTCTATCGCATCATACGAACAATACTACAAACCTAACCTTGGTCCGGTAGTACTGGTGGTGGGGGTGTAGGGTCATCGCTCCCCGGCTCAGGGTCGGCAAACACCGATGAACCCAAGGAAACCAGGAATGCGAGTGAGAAGAAGACTAAAAGAAACTTTTTGAAGAAATTCATACAACCTCCTTTGTTTTTCTATCTTCTTTTATATGCATTTTCCGTGCCATTCTTTTACATATTTTCTAAGTTGCGATAAATAGAGAGTTACTGGATTTTGGAAGGAAAATGAAGATTCGTAATATGTCAAAAAGCGGGACAAAAATGTCCCGCTTTTTTCAACCTACTCGTTAAGTTACTTAATATAAAAAGATAAGAGTGGCAAAAATGCCACACCTTCTGTATATGAGTGCAAAGAGGGTTATAATTGCTTTAAGGTATAATGAATATTATACCAGGGGGTTTTACGATTTCTTCAGGTTTCTGTAGACGGTTTTCTTATCGGTTTTGAGTATTCGTGCTGCTTTTGTGATGTTTCCGTTTGTGAAACTTACGGCTTTCCTTATATACTCTATTTCCATTTGCCGCTTCATATCCTGCAGTGGCAGGAACGGAGGCTTCATTCTGGAAATGTTCTCGGAGAGATATTCTTTTGATATCATACTCTTGCTGCAGAAAAAGACGCATCTTGAAACTTCGTTTATCAGTTCTCTTACATTTCCTCGCCAGTTATAACGCATAAATAGTTTCTGAACCTCTTTGGTTATGCCCTTAATATTCTTTGAATATTTCTTATTATATACCTGTATGTAATAATCGACAAGAAGCGGTATATCCTCTTTTCTTTTCCTCAAAGATGGTAAAGACAGCACAAATTTACTCAACCTGTAAAATAAGTCCTCACTAAATTTGCCTTTTTTTACAAGCTTATAAAGGTCTTTATTGGATGCGACTATGATTCTCGCATCTATCTTCCTGTATTTTGTTGCACCAATCCTTTTCACTTCCTGAGTATCAAGAAAACGCAGCAGCCTTGATTGAAGAGATTCGGATGCGTTTGCAATTTCATCGATGAAAATGGTTCCCTCTTTCGCAGCCTCGAACTGCCCCATTTTGTCCTCGACCGCACCTGTGAATGCTCCTTTCCTATGCCCGAAAAGTTCGGATTCAAGCAGTGATGCTGAGATTGCTGAGCAATCTACTACAAGGAAGTTATTCTCCCTTCTCTTACTTAAGGAGTGAATGGAACGTGCTACAAGCTCCTTTCCTGTCCCTGTCTCACCAAGTATAAGCACGGGAACCTCGGTTTTGGCAAACCTGTCAATCTTGTCGAATATATCCTGCATCTTCTCTGATTTTCCGATGATTTCAAGAGGTCCGAATCTGGTTCTCATATTCTGTTTCAATATAGATGTCTGCTGTCTCATCCTGCTGTAATCCAGGGCTTTGCTCAAACTATCCGCAAGAAGTGTCGCAAGGGAAGCAAAAAACTTCTCTTCATCCAGCGAGAACAGCATTGGGCTCTTTCTACTGTCAAGATAGAGTGCTCCTAAAACCTTGTCATCATTTACAATGGGTATACATAAAATCGAACGAATCTTATTAATTCTTACGCTTTCATAAACATCGAAATCCCTATCATTCACTGCATCATAAGCAATAAGTGGTTTTCTCGTTTTTGCGACCCTCTTTATCACACTTCTCGAAAATGCCTTTGCATCATCAATCGTTGAACTATCCACACCCTCGCTTGTAGAAACAAGTTCACCCGTATCATCATCGAGTGCGAGGAACAGCCCTCTTTCTGCACCTGTAATAGACTTTGCCGTAGAAATAAATGTATCTTTCAGTTTCTCCGGGTTGTTGATATGCTCGACCAAATGGCAAAACTCGGTAAGAATCTTCTTTGCATTACTCTTATCCACTTTACTATCATTTAACTCGAGCCATCTCTCATATACATCCGCAAGTATATCCGTAACATCCCGTAAAAATACTCGAGCATTCATCTCTTGAAATCTTTCTCTTGCTTCTTTCAAAAAAGATATGGACTCAATCAATAGTGTCTTCTTACCGTTTTTCAAAGCATCTTCACAGGTTGTCTGCCCTAAGGATTTTAGAATTCTTGTATAGAGAAATCCCTGGTTTTTCCTTGTTCTTTCAAGCAGAGCCATCAGTTTCTCTCTTGATTCTTTCACAGGTATCCCTTTAGCGACAACCAATCTAATAAACTCAATCTCTTCGATATACAGAAACATTTTTGTCTTCTGCATAAGCTCTTCTGCTTTACAGACAGCATCAACTGCTGCCTTCTTTCTACCGATATTTGAAAGACAGATACTCTTATACAGCAAACCCGGAATCAGATACTCCGGTGCACTTACCTTTACTGCGGATTTTTCCAACCTGTTCAAGTCGGATATGCTCCCCTCAAAATCCCCGGTCGCAAATCTCTTTATTCCCTGCAGTAAGTCAACCTGAACTATATCCTTGTTTTTCTTTAAATCATGTTTCAGCAAAAAGGCTATTTTTGTAAGAGCCTCAAGTTTTGCATTCTCATACTGAAAGGCATAGATAATTGCAGTCTCAACGATATTATTCAGTTCTAAATCCTTATTGTTAGCACTTTGTGCAATCCTTCCTGATTTCTGAAAGAAATCGATTGCATCCTGCCATTCCCCGTTTCTTGATAGAATCCTACCGTTTAGATTAAGAAGTGAGGAAAGCTCAAGTAAATTTCCGAGTTTTTTTGCCTCGACTATTGCTTCTGCATAGGTTTGCTTACTCTCCTCTATGTTTCCTGCTGAGAACAGCAACCTTGATAGGTTCGAAAGAACATTCAATCTTCTCGCAATGTCCTCTGTTTTCTCAAGTAACTTGAGTGCACCTATGTAATAACTTATAGCCTTATCATAATTCCTCCTCATCTGCTCAAACATAGCAAGTGTAATTAAGCCAAGAATCAGATAGAATTCGCTTTTATTGCTTTCACCAACATCAAGCACTTTCCTTGCATAGGCTTCTGCCTCTTTGAAATCACCTGTTTCCTGTTTCATTAAACAAATATTGTAATACAACTTGCCCAGGAGAGTCTTCTTTTTCAAATGTTTCCCTGCCTGGCTCAGTGCCGTTTTATAGAATTCTTCCGCCCTTTTGTAATTGCCTCTGGAATAGTGAAACCAGCCAAGGTCCATTGTAACCTCGACCCTCATATCACCAGACAGTTTTCGTTTAAGAAGATTCTCGAGAATCTTGTCCGCCCCTTCATACCTTGACAAATACATTTTTGCCACAGCGTAACGATGGAGAATCGCATTCTCTTCTGTTTTTGCTCTTGCGGTTTTTAAAAGCATCTGATAAAGCTTAATTGCCTTCTCAGCTGCACCTGAACGCACATACATATTAGCCATCATAAGCAATAATTTTGTGTCTTTGCCGAAGAGCGCAACAATCTTCTCCAATTCTTCAAGTTTTTCGAACACATCGATAGCATCTTGTGGATTTGCACTTTCTAAGGCTTTCTTCAATATTTTTTCCAAATACAAAACTGCTTTTTCACTGCGAACCGCATATGCATGAATTGCCTTCGTGTGCAGCACATATAATGTTTCTTTCTGCGTTTCAAGAAATTGCAAAATTCTCCAGTGCAGTTGTGAAAGTTCTTTTGCCTGAATCCGCTTGTAAACAATATTTCTCACCAATCTGTGGGTGAAATCGATCTTTCCATCCTCCGATAGACTCAAGAATTCCTTCAATGAATACATCTCGAGTGTGCTCGCTGTTTCCGACTCATTAAATGGTGACAAATCAAAAAGGTATTGCAGGGGCATCGAATCTCCGAAAACAGACAGCAGTTTCAGTATCTCCTGCTCCTGTTTCGAAATCCTCCTTATTCCTTCATTCACGAATAGTTCAAGTGTTTCCGGAGTTGAAATCTTTTTGATGTCTCCTAAATTAAAAATAAGTCTGTTAAATTCTTTCCTAAGCAGTTTCTTGCCAAGAATTTCCCCCAGCAATTCTTCGACAAAGAAAGGATTGCCTGCAGTTTTCTCAAAAAGAAAATCACAAAGTGTTTCGGAATTTTCTGTGACACCCAGCATATTCTTCACAAAGAGCAGGATTTCTTTTCTGCTCAACCCTCCCAGTTTTTCCTTATCGATATTGCCGTAAACCTTATCGTGAATGATATTGTTCAAACCTTCGGGTATGCGCTCCGTGGCTGCAATAAGGAGCATTGGAATTTTTTCAAGTGCAACCGAAATATAGAGCAAAAAGTCAACCATCGTTTCATCACTTAAATCAATGTCATCGAGAAGCAGAACTATAACTTTCTCTCTATAAACATCGGTAATTCTACTTGCTACCTGTTCGAAGAATTTATACTTCTCGTTTCCAGAAAGAGAGTATTCGCCTTTCTCGAATTTTCCTTTAATATCATCCACATTCTCGCCAGATTGCTCAAGAAATTCCAGGAACCAGGCAAAATTGAACTTTCCCTTGTTTGTAATCCTTATATAGTGCACATCTTTGCCACCTAAAAACATACGGTGCTCAATCTCTTTCAGCAACCTTGTTTTGCCCGTTCCGGTGACACCTTCTATCAAACGGATTTGTCCTTCACCTTTAGAAACTACTTTCAGTAGCTTATCCAGAGAACCGAAAAACCTTTTTCTCCCCACAAAATCACTGAACAATAGTTTTTCGATAAGCCTCTCTTCTTTCGAATATTTACCCTTCTTGTTAATGATTTCTATGACCATATCGACGTTTGAAAATCTATTAATCCTTTGCTTCTCCGCCATTTTTGTCACAAGACTGTATATAAAATCCGGAATAGCTTTTCTCTTTCTAATGGGTTTCAGGTTCTTGGATAATACAGCGTTGATGAGCTCCGAAGTTTTTGTCTCCTTGAATACTTCTTTCTCCATTAGCGCCTCATAGACTATAATACCCAGGGAATATATATCCGTTCGGACATCTGGTTTTTCACCCTTTAGTATTTCAGGTGCAATATACTGAAGAGTACCACCAATATCATCCGAAATAATACTTTTCTTTAGTTGTGCAAATCCAAAATCAACGAGTTTGACTTTACCTGTCTTTGAGATAATTAAATGATTGGATTTCAGGTCACAATGGATATAACCCCTTTTATGTATGTATCTCAATACCCCAAGTGTATCAAGAAATACTGAAACAAAACTTGAGTAACCTTTCTTTGCAAAGAATGTACCGAAAGGAGTCCCATCAATGTATTCCATCGTGAAATAAAATCTCTTCGTATCCTTAACATTATGTATGCCTATATCATAAACTTCAACAATATTTGGATGGGAAAGAGTATGGAGTATATAATACTCCTTCTTAAACTGACTAATTACATCGGGTTTATCATTTTTTAACAATTTTAGTGCAATTACACTATCGTTTTTTTCGTCGTGCACCCTGTAAATGATATTTCTGCTTGTTTCTGAAATCTTCTTGATAACTTTATAATTTTTCCCGATTTTCATATCGACAAACCTATACCAAAACCCGATAGAAGTCAAGCCTTATTTTAAAAAAAGCGTGGCATTTTTGCCACACTTATGGACATTCTGGGTTACGCTATCGCGTTGCCTGTGAATAAATCTAAGAACGAGACGCTGAAACCTTGAACCATACGGTTCAGGGCAGGTTCAATTCAGCACGACACTCCATCTAATCGGGAATGACATCTTTATCTTTGTTGGGAAAGACTGTGCCAAAAAACCTATTTTAGGTAGGCGCAGGCTTTAGCCTGCGAATATAACTCTTTGCATAACAGTAACTTACGCAACCTAAAGGTTGCGGCTACCATGGGAAATTCACATTTTGCCACAGTCATGGGAAGCCGCTCCTACACAGTAGAAACCAATATTCAATCCATCTGTTTTCTCAAGAATGTCGGAATCTCCAAATCGTCTATCGATATGGTATTGAGTTTTCCTTTATCTATTATTATCCTTTCCTCTTTTTTCTTGTTCCTCAAGAATGCCGGAATATCTCTGTATTCCGAGGCATCTAAATTCACCAATTCCTCGATGCCAACTTGCGGAGATTCTTCCTCGATCGGAGCTCCTATACCAGTGGCAAATACTGTTATGTTTACTCTGTTGGTCTCGCCCTTGACCAGACCAAAGTATACATCAGCATCCTTACCTGCTGCTTTCTGAATGACTGAAACTGCTTCGTTCGCTTCGAGCAACGAAAGGTCATCTCCCCCTGTGACATTTACGATCACACCCTTTGCTCCTTCAATCGAAACATCTTCAAGCAAAGGACAACTTATAGCCTCTTGAGCGGCATCAATAGCCTTGTTTTCTCCTACTCCGGTTCCAATCCCCATAATTGCATCTCCCCGGTATCTAACAACAGTTTTAATATCAGCAAAATCAAGGTTGATGATACCTGGTTTGATAATCAATTCTGATATTCCTTTAACCGCCTTCAACAGAACACTATCAGCCATTTTGAATGCTTCGAACGTGGATGTCTGTCTGCTCACAACGGAGAGCAGTTTTTGATTGGGAATAACAATTAGAGTATCGACTGCTCTTTTGAGTTCGCTTATCCCGTTTTCCGCCTGCTTGTTTCTCCGGTTTCCTTCGAAGTTAAAAGGTTTTGTTACAACCGCTACTGTAAGTATATTCATCTCCTTGGCAATTGCCGCAACGATGGGAGAAGCCCCTGTTCCTGTTCCACCTCCCATACCGGCTGTCACAAAAACCATCTGCGCATCCTGAACCTTTGCCCTGATTTTCTCAATATCCTCTTGCGCCGCTTTGAGTCCTATTTCCGGGTCGCTTCCAGAACCAAGACCTTTTGTAAGCTTTGCTCCAATCTGCATCTTTGTCGTAGCCTTTGACCTCGAGAGAGCTTGAAGGTCAGTGTTAATAGATATGAAATCCACACCTTCCAAACCTTCGGAAATCATTCTATCAATCGCATTTCCGCCACCACCACCCACTCCAACCACCTTTATTTTGGGAATAGTCCCTTTTTCTTCAACTAATTCGAACATACTTCCTCCTTTTTAAACCGTTAAAATACAAACCAATGTATCGTTATTCATCATTCTCATTATTCTAAACGGATTTAAACCAGTTAACTATCTTCTTTATGATTTTATCAAAGAATCCTGCTCTTTTCTCGAAGATACCGGAATCATCATGTTTGTATCCGTATAGAATCAAACCTATTCCTGCTGCAAATACCGGGTCGGATACTGCATCCGTCAGTCCTACAAAACCTTTAGGAACTCCGACCTTAACCGGAAGATCAAATACCCTCTCTGCAAGCTGATCCATACCCTCCATCTTCGCAGCTCCTCCAGTAAGAACTATTCCTGCTGTAAGGCGATCATCGTATCCGCTCCTTTTGATTTCTTTTTCTACCAGGCTAAAAATTTCTTCAACCCTTGGTTCGATGATAGATGCCAGTATCTGTCTCGAAACTTCTCTCTTTTTCCTTCCTCCAACACCAGGTACTTCCATCATTTCATTTGTGTCAACTAATGAGGCAAGTGCAACACCATAACGCTTCTTAATTTCCTCGGCTTGCGCCCTGGGTGTCCTGAGACCTATAGCGATGTCATTTGTAATATTAACTCCCCCCAATCCGACAACGGAAGTGTGCCTGATACTCCCTTCAAAGAATATTGCAAAATCAGTCGTTCCACCACCGACATCCATAAGGCAAACTCCAAGTTCTTTTTCCTCATCGTCGAGCACAGCAAAACTTGACGCATAAGGCTGCAGCACGATGTCTCGCACGGAAAGATTCGCCCTTTCAATGGATTTGATTATATTCTGGACTGCAGTAATAGCAGCAGTAACTATGTGCACCTCCGCCTCAAGTCTTACACCCGCCATTCCGACAGGTTCCTTTATGCCTGTCTGGTCATCCACAGTGTAGTCCTGTGGCAGAACATGAATTATTTTCCTGTCCATAGGAATTGTCACTGCTTTTGCCTGCTCAATCACCCGCCTGATATCCTCTGCAGAAATACCCTCTTCTGTTCTGGAAACGGCAATTACTCCTCTTGAATTGAAACTTTTGATATGGTCACCTGCAATACCAACAACAACATTATTAACTTTAACACCTGCCATCAATTCAGCTTCTCCAACTGCCTGCCTGATTCCCTGAACGGTTTTATCGAGATTAACCACAACCCCCCTTCTTAAACCATACGAGGCTGTTGTTCCAACTCCAACAATATTAATCTCATTTTTGTCATTCACTTCCGCTATGCAAGCGGAAATCTTCGTTGTACCCAGGTCAAGACCGGTAATCAAATCTTCTTTACTCATCATGCACCACCTTTTGCAAAAATTATCTGTTTACGAAATCTCATATCACAAGAAGTATATCCTTCATTTTTCTCTTCATCAATAATCTTCAATAATTCATTTGGAAAAAAACTCTTTTCTAAGTTGCACGACCATAAAAATAATGGCTCCATACGCCCAAAAATAATCTTGAATTTCTTCAAATAAATCAAAGTCATATCCTTATTCTTGAAAGAAATTTTCATACTTACCGGACCGAAAACTTCTTTAATCTTTTTTATCCTCGCAACATACTGTAATGGATTCTCACCATTGTCAAGATAAACGAATGGTAGAGAGTCGAATGCAGACTCGTATGGAATAACCTTTCCATCTGAACATAGCAGAGAAGGTTCAGAATTCTTTAGAATAGCAATGGGTTTTCTCTCCTGTATTGCTATCGTCAATGCTCCAAAAGGACCGTAGGTAATCGAAGCATCCTGTATCCATTTGTTGCTTTTGAGCCTATTCACAGCTTCATTTATGTCATCAGGCTTAAGTAAGCTGCCTTTGCTTAAATTCGCTTTTTCAATAATATTTAGAGCAGCAATCTTGCTCGTACCTTCCACACGGATGCTTCTCACATAATTTCGTTCTCCTCTTCGCAAAAACATTACAAAAAAGAGACCAAGACATACGAAAACCAGGACTGTTACAAAGAAGAATTTCTTTCCTTTTGCCTTCTTCTTGATCCTTGTATTCTTCTTATACCTTTTACTATGCTTCGACAAATTCGACCTCCAACTCAAGTTCAATTCTTTCGGCTTTCCTGACTCTATCTCTAATTATATCAATTAGTGTTCTCACATCCTTGCAGCTTGCATTTTTCTTGTTAACTATGAAATTCGCATGCTTTTGGGATACTATAGCATCACCAACACACATTCCTCGCATCTTGAGTCTATCTATAATTTCACCTGCATAAGCATTTTGCGGGTTCTTGAAAATGGAACCAGCGCTCAAAGATTCAAGTGGTTGTTTCTCACATCTTTTTTTCTGAACATTCTCAATTCTTTTCAAAATCTTAGCTGCTTCCTTTTTCTCGAATCGAAACTCCGCATTTGTAATAACATCACCTTTTTTGAATGAACTCAATCTGTAAGAGAAATGCGATTTTTCTGTTAATTCCTGTCCAAATTCATTTATGTATGATACTCTCTCTACGCAATCTTTTATTTCCGTTCCAAACGCACCAGCATTCATCCAGACGGCTCCGCCAATGGTTCCTGGAATACCTGCAAGATTTTCAAGACAGGATAAACCTGCTTTCGCAGACTTATTTATCAGTGTCAAAAGGTCAACCCCACTACCGACAAAAATCCGGTCTCTTTCAATCTTTATCTCGTTAAAACATCGTTTTGTGTCAATCACAACTCCTTTGTACCCATTATCGCTAAAAATAATATTCGTTCCTTTTCCTATTATGAAATATTTTATTCTCTTACTTTTAAGGAAACGGATAAGCCATTTCATATCCGGATAGCCTTCAGGTACTGCGAAGATTTCTGCCGGTCCTCCTATCCGTATAGAAGTATGTTCTTTCAACATTTCATCTTTCAATACTGTCCCACTTATCTCCTTCCTGATTGTCTCATAAATAGGCATTTTTCAATACTTTCCCTCCCTTAAGTCTTATGAACTTTTCCCCTATCTTGTAGATATCTCCCGCTCCAATCGTGATAAGAAGATCACCTTTTTTTGTATTCTTCTTAAGATAAGGAGCAATTGCGTTCTTATCCTTGATATATGTTACACTTCTGTGACCATATTCCTTAATTGCTTCATATATGAGTTTACCGGTAACACCAGGCACAGGTTGCTCCCTCGATGGATAGATATCGGTAATAATTACCTTATCCGCTTCGTTGAATGATGTTGCAAACCTGTTCTTGAGTTTTACTGTCCGCGAGAAAAGGTGAGGTTGAAATACTGCAATAATCCTTCCACCCCATCCGTTCCTGGCTGAGTCGAGTGTCACTTCAATCTCTGTCGGATGGTGAGCATAATCATCAATAACCCATATTCCGTCTATCTTTCCTTTCACCTCGAATCTTCTTCTAACGCCGTGGAAACTACTCAAACTCTTACCTATTGTGTCTATATCCACATCCAACTCGAGACACATAGCAATCGCTCCCAAAGCATTAACGATATTATGCCTTCCCGGGATTCTTAACTCGACCCTCGAAATCTCTTTACCATTATTTACAATAGTAAATTTTGAATGAAAATTATCAATTTCAACATCAGCAGCAGATACTTGAGCCTGCCTTGAAAAACCATAGGTGATTGTTCTTCTCTCTATTTTTGGTATTATCGATTGCACATTCACTTCGTCAAGACATAAAATGACACAGCCATAGAACGGCACTTTTTGGGCAAACTCGAGGAATGTATTTTTTATTTCGGATATATTGGAGTAATTGTCCAGGTGCTCTTCATCAATAGTTGTTATGAGAGCAAAAGTGGGAAACAACTTCAGGAAGGATTTGTCACTTTCATCCGCTTCGCATACAATGTATTCTCCTTTTCCTAATTTTGCATTTGTGTCAAGACTTCTTAACCTTCCTCCAACCACAATGGTTGGGTCCAAACCTGCATTAGTTAGAATACGACCAATCATAGATGTAACGGTCGTTTTGCCATGTGTCCCGGCAACTGCAATGGCCTTTTTCATTCTCATCAACTCAGCAAGCATTTCCGCTCTCCTGATAACTGGAACCTTTAAATCCCTTGCTCGTATAAGTTCAATGTTATCCTTATTAATCGCGGATGAGTATACAACGACATCGGCACCAAGCACATTAAGAGGACTATGTTCGGCTTTTATTTTTGCGCCCAAAGTTCTCAACCTCTTCGTAATATCAGAGGAGGCAATATCAGAACCTGTTACTTCAAAACCTAAATTCAAAAGAACCTCTGCAATTCCGCTCATTCCTATACCACCTATACCAACAAAATGTATCCTCTTAACATTTCTGAACACAAGAACCTCCACTTCTTGATATGGAAAGAACATGAGTAGCTATTTTCTTTGCAGCATTCCGTTTGCAGGATGAAATAGCCGCATTGTGCATTTTCTCTAATCTGCCTGTGTCAGAAAAGAATGAATTGATAAGATCAAAAACTGCGTCAGTTGAAAGATTTTTATCCAGAAGCACAACAGATGCTCCTATTCTCTCAAGCCTTCTTGCATTCTCTTCCTGATGACCAGAAGCTGCAAAAGGATAAGGAATTAGAACCGATGGAATCCCTGTTGCAGTTATTTCCGCTGTCGCAAGAGCTCCAGCTCTTGAAAAAACAAGGTCAGCAGCAGCATATGCAAGGTTCATCTTTTCAATAAATGGTAGTATTCTGACTTCTGCTTTAGCTCCCTGTAATGACTCCTTAACCCAATTAAAATCAGTATCTCCAGTTTGCAAAATAAACTGCTTCCCGGGAAAAGAATGCTCCTTGAAAATCTCACTGAACACCTTATTGATAGACCTCGCACCATGACTTCCCCCAAGAATTAGAACAGTTTTTTTAGTCTTACTAAGTTCGAAATAGTCAATCGCTTCAGCCCGAGTTCCGTCGAATATTTTATTCCTTATTGGATTTCCTGTCACATATAGCTTCTTTGCTTTTAGAAACAAACCTGCTTTCCTGTGTGCAATATGAACCTGCGTGACATATCTCGAAAGCATTCGAGTAGTAAATCCAGGATAACTATCCTGCTCACTTATTAAAGTAGGTATTCTAAAGAGTATTCCGACAAAAAGAGGAACAAAGGAAGCATAACCTCCCGTGCCAACGACTGCCCTCGGTTTCTTGAGAGTTACAATTAACAGGAACTGCAACACAGCGAGCATAAGGAATATTGGAAAAACCAATTTTTCAATAGCTTTCTTACCAACCAAACCCTTTGTTGGCAAGGCATAATACTTGAATCCCTCTTTCATTAGAATCATTTTATCCTGATATTTCCTTGTCACGATAAACAGAATTTCTGCACTTTTGTCAATTTTTGCTATCTCACGAGCGATGGCGATACCAGGGAAGAGATGCCCCCCTGTTCCACCCGCTGCCATAATAATCAGCATTTTGTTCCTTCCTGCTGTTCATTGAAATATTCACGAGAATTCCCACAGCAATAAAATTGGCGAGAAGTGAGCTTCCGCCAAAACTAACAAATGGTAATGGTAATCCGGATGTGGGAAGCATTCCAAGAACAATTCCTATGTGAAGCATCGCAATCACAAAAATATTTATGTTCAGAACGAAACCAAGAAGTCTTCCAAATTCATCCTTTGCGCTTTTTGAAATTTTCCACCCCAGTAAAAAGAGAAAAAGGAACAAACCAAGAATTAAAGCCGCCCTTGCAAAACCGAGCTCTTCTGCAATAATGGCAAAAATGAAATCGGAATAGGGCATCGGTAGAAAGAGTAATTTTGCTCTTCCTGCTCCAAGTCCAACACCCCAAAAACCACCAGAACCAATACCTATCAGTGATTGCCGAATCTGATAAGGAGGCTTCCCGCCAATAAGGTCAAAAAACATACCCATTCTTACCGCAATATAGTGAAAATGGAAAATCTTTACAACAACCGGGATAAATAACAGTAAAATAAGCAGGCACAATACAATATATTTTGACTTCACACCTCCAATAAAAAGCATAATCCCAGAAACCAGCAATATGGAAAGAGCCGAACTTAAATTTGGCTGTCTTAGAACAAGCAGCGTATATGCAATAACGACTACAAAAATGGGCAAAAACCCGTGAACAAAATCCTGTTTCTTTCTTTGTTTTGAACTCAAAGCGCTGGCAAGGTATATGAAAAGAAAGATTCTGGCAAAATCCACAGGCATAAAACTTCTACCCATTACAACAATCCACCTTCTCGCACCATTTATCTCTTCTCCCCAAATAAGCACATATATTAGCAAACAAAAACCTACAATTAAAAAGAGTTTAGCGAATTTTTTAAGAATAGAGTAATTTATAAATGCGGTTACGAGGAATATTACAATTCCAATGATAATCGGCACAAGTTGTCTTTTTAAAAAAACAGATGTGCTTTTCAACTTCGTTATTTCAAGTGCATAGAATGAAGAAGAACTGTATACCATCACAATCCCAATGGAAACAAGCGAAAGTACTGTCAGTAAAAACAGAATATCTAATTCTTTGACACTTGACCTAATCATTATTCAGTCTTTTCACACTTTGCTTAAAGCAGTTTCCTCTATCCACAAAATCACGAAACATATCGAAACTTGAAGCTCCAGGAGAAAGCAAAACGGTATCACCTCGTGATGCTTTTTTGTAAGCAATCTCTACCGCATCCTCCATAGCTCCTGCAAGTTCAAATTGCTCATATCCATTTTCCCTTAGATAAGCAGCGAGTTTAAGAGAACTTTCTCCAATAATAACTGTGAACTTTGCCTTGAGAATTGAGGTTACTATCTTTTCCAGCTGGAGATTCTTGTTTCTTCCGCCACAGATTAAGACAAATGGGCTAGTCATAGTCTCCACACTTCTCTTGAATGCAACGGGATTTGTGCACATCGAGTTATTCACAAAACTGATACCATTCAATTCACGCACAAATTCAAGTCTGTGAGGAACACCACTGAATCTGCTTACGGTTTGTTTCAGCGATTCATAATCGCAACCGGAAAGTATGCTGGCAGTCGATGCTGCAAGTACATTCTCAAGATTGTGCATTCCTGGCAAGCGAACATCATCCCTTGTAAAAAGAAGTTCAGGACTGTTTCCGTTGGCATAAAAGACCTTTCCATGGGAAAGAAAAGTACCTTTTTCCATTTTTTGCTTTGCACTAAAGAAATATACATTAGAATTTACTTCCGCTTCGGTTTCCTTTGTCAATTGCTCATCAAAATTGAGAATACAGAAATCATCTTTCTGTTGGTTTATGAATAATTTTCTTTTTAGAGAAACATAAGTCGCTAGATTTTTATGTCTGTCAAGATGGTCTGGTGAAATATTGGTTAATATGCCAACGAATGGTTTGAAAAGTTCAATTGTTTCAAGTTGAAATGTACTTACCTCAGCCACAATTATCGCATCCTTCGAGGATTTCAGAACCACGCGAGAAAGAGGAACACCTGGAGATATATTCCCTCCAAGCAATGCATTGAAACCCCCGTTAGAGAGCATTTCTTTTATGATTGCACAAGTTGTTGTCTTTCCATTCGTTCCAGTAACTGCGATCAGTTTTCCACTAAAACACTGATATGCTAATTCTATCTCCCCCAATATCCTGATCTTTCTTCTTCTTGCTTCCCTCAAAACAGGACTATCCGACGGTATTCCGGGACTTACAATGATAATATCTGCATCAAAAATCCTGTTCGTATGTTCCCCTAATTCATGGTCAAAGAGCCCTTTCGGAATCACTGGATTACCAGAGTCACTGCCAAATACTTTTGCTCCTCTTGAAAGAAGTAACTCACTTGCAGCAATTCCACTTCTTCCCAGGCCTAAAACTGTAACTTTCTTACCCTGCAATTGTATCATAATAACTTAATTTCTTTTCCTATCATCTTATCTTAAGAGTACTCAAACCAATAAGTGCTAACACTATTCCAATAATCCAGAACCTTACTACTATCTTCTCTTCCCGCCATCCTATTTTTTCGAAGTGATGGTGAATAGGAGCCATTTTGAAGAGTCTCTTCCCCTTTGTCATCTTGAAATAACCAACCTGTAAAATTACCGAGAGTGCTTCTAACACAAAAACCCCCGCGAGTAATATTAGTAGAACCTCCTGTTTAATAAGCACCGCAATCACCGCAATAATCCCGCCAAGTGTAAGAGAACCGGTATCCCCCATAAAAACCTGAGCTGGATGAGTATTGAACCAAAGAAAACCAAGTGCAGCTCCGGCAACGGAAACGCACAATACTGTTAGTTCTCCACTCCCTGATATATACAGAACATTGAGGTATTCGCTTATTTTGACATTTCCTGTAATATATGATACAATGGCATAACCCACTGCAGCAACAATGAGTAGACCGGAAGCAAGCCCGTCCAAACCATCTGTTATATTAACCGCATTAGATGTTCCCACTATTACGAAAATTATGAAAGGTATATAGAACCATCCAAGATGAAGAAACATGTTCTTGAGAAAAAGGAGGCTTGTCATGTTTTCGTAACCCAAAATCTGAGGTTTCACTGTGAGCACAACTCCCAGTATAAGCCCAAGAACCAATTGTCCAAGAAATTTCGTCTTTGCGCTAAGTCCGACACTTTTCTTGATTTTCAAAACATCATCTATAATCCCTATCGCGCCCAACCAAACAAGAGAAAACAGAGTTATCAATACAAATTTGTTACTAAGGTCAGCCCAGAGTAGAATCGAAACAAGGATGCTCAAAAGAATGATAATACCACCCATTGTGGGTGTCCCTTTTTTCTTTCTATGCACATCTTCAAGATAGGGTCTAAGATTATCCCTCATCCCAATCCTGCCAAGCCACCGTATAAGAAAGGGTCCCAATATAAAACAAAGCACGACGGAAGTCACTGCAGCATAACTTGCGCGGAAGGTTATATACCTAAAAACATTGAGTGCCGTAATGTGCTCCTTCAACGGAGTTAATAGAAGATAAAGCACGTTATTTCCTTCCCCTTAAGTGTTTGATTAAAGTCTTTGCTGTAATGTCAAGTCGATTCCTATGTGAACCTTTGATAAGGATAACATCACCTTTTCTAACCGTCCTTAGAAGTTCATCTGTCAATTCAGATCTCAGAGAGAAGTGTGTAATCAAACCTTTAAAACTTTCCGCTCTCAATGCGCGAGCAATATGAATTGAAAGAGGACCATAGAGGAAAACTACATCAAAATGATTCCTTAGCAATTTTCGACCGACTGCTCCGTGAAACTCTTTGGTTCTTTTACCCAGTTCAAGCATATCGGCAAGGCAGGCAATTCTTCGTTTCCCTTCTTCTTTTGCCACAGCAGAAATAGCAGCACCCATGGAATCCGGATTCGCATTGTAACTATCGTTATAAAGTATTACACCGCCAGCTAAAATCCTATTAAGCCTGAGTGGTTCGGCTCGTAGTGTTCTTAATCTTTTTTTCAATGTATCCGAACCTATACCAAATAAACTTGCAGTAGCAATTCCTGCAAGAGCATTATATATATTGAATCTTCCAGGCAGTTTAAGTTCGAAATTATCAATACCATTTACGGAAAACTTAGAGTCTGTTTTACCAACCTTGATATTGCCTGCAGTAAAATCCGACGGATTCTCTATACCAAATGTAATAACCTCAAGTCCTGTTTTCCTCCTCATCTTCATAATATACCGGTCATCCGCATTCAGAATAGCGACATTACCTCTTTTTAGGGAAGCAAGAAGTTCTGATTTTGCTTCTGCAACATTCTTAATGGAGCCAAGAAATTCAAGGTGTCCCCTTCCCACATTTGTGATAACTCCCACTTCGGGATGCGAGATATGCGAGAGTCTCCTTATTTCCCCTCTGTGATTCATTGCCATCTCAAGAATGGCAATCTCGGTTTTCCCATTTATCGTAAGAGTAGAAAGAGGAAGCCCTATCATATTGTTATAATTTCTCATACTTTGGGAACACTTAAATGAACCTGTAAGTAGATGATTTATTATCTTTCTCGTCGTTGTTTTCCCGCCAGTCCCTGTGATTCCTATGCATTTCACGCTAAATCGCTCTCTCCACCTCCTCGCCAGTTCTCCCAGAGCAAACAAAGTATCTCCGACCTTAATGACACCTTCCGATACTGCAGTGTTCCTGTCAACTACTGTATAGGCAGCACCTTTTCTCAGTGCATCTTTTACAAACACTGTTCCATCATAGTTTTCACCTCTCAGGGCAAAAAAAACCTCTCCCCTCTTAATGGTCCTCGAATCTATTGATACGCCGGTAATTACTCTATGATTACCAGACAATTTTCCATTTGTAGCATTCAATAGAAATCGAAGAGTCAGCCCTTTCACCCTCATAAATTCCTTTCCTGCATTTTTTTTATCCATGATTCCACAACTTCTCTATCATTAAAATGAATTCGTTTCCCTGCTATTTCCTGATATGTTTCATGACCCTTTCCTGCTACTATCACAACATCTCCTCTTCTTGCAATCTGTAAAGACTTCTCAATCGCTTTTTTCCTATCTACTTCCACAGTGACTATTTTGCTGTTCATACCTCCTAATATATCATCGATGATTTCTCTGGGGTTTTCTCCTCTCGGATTATCCGATGTAATAATAACTTCATCACAAATAGTAGAAGCGACCTCCCCCATCTGTTTCCTTTTTCCTCTGTCCCTATCCCCTCCTGCTCCAAAAACACATATCAATCTTCCAGGAGAGATTTTCTTTTCTGCTGCAAAAATATTGAAAAGCGCATCCGGTGTATGGGCATAATCTATGATGCACCTAAAACCCAACCCGGTTCTTATGCTTTGCCCTCTTCCCGGAACACCATTAAAAGAAAATATCCCCTCTTTCAAACAATCCTCTTCTATCCCCATCTCGAGCGATAATGCAAAAGCTGGCAAAATATTGTATGCGTTGTACTTTCCTCTTAAAACCGAAGTTATATCGAACTCTCTATCCTTATATACAATATTAAGCAGAAGACCATCACTCTCTAATTTCCTTATCTCGCCCTTGAAATCCGCATCTTCGCAGAGCCCAAAAGTAAAAATTCGAGAAGCAGCCTTAGAAACGAACTTTTTTCCATTAGGGTCATCGATATTTATAAAAGATTTGCTCCCTTTCTTTAGATTCTGGAAAAAATTCAGTTTCGTATTCAAATAATCAGAAAAAGTTTTATGAAAATCAAGATGGTCTCTCGAAATATTTGTGAAAATGGCAAAGTCGAAATCAATATCTTCTATTCGCCCCATTTTGATTCCATGTGAAGAAACTTCCATAATGCAAATCTCGATTCCTTTATCTACCATCTCCCGCATAGTTTTCTGTAACCATAAAGATTCAGGTGTTGTATTAAGAATATCAATTTTCTTATCCTCAATGAAACATCCAACAGTGCCAATAATACCCGTTTTCCTACCTGCCTTTCTGAAGATATTTCGCAAAAGGAAAGCCGTTGTAGTCTTTCCATTTGTTCCTGTTATCCCAACAACAACCAATTTCTCTGAAGGAAATTCAAAAAAATGTGAAGCAACGCACGAAAGTGCCCTTCTTGAACTTTTCACTTTTATTACGGGTATATCAAACTCTGCGACATCCGTTTCCACAACAACCGAACTAGCACCTCCGCTTATTGCGTCTTTAATATATCTATGACCATCATTATTCTCACCTTTTATTGCAAAAAACAAGCCTCCAACTTCCGCTTCTCTTGAGTCGTACGAGAGATGTTTTATGTCACTCTCTTTGAATCTTTTCACTGAAATTGGGTCAATAATTTCAATTATTTTTGACAACTTCATTGGATCCTAGTTTTAAGTTTTTTACATATAAAGAATTGAATATCTTATCATTATAGTCATCAAGACAGATTATCCTCTTAGCAATCTTTCGGAAAAGCGGAGCTGCGACATATCCTCCCCAATGTAAACCTTTGGGTTCATCAATAAACACACCTATCAAAAGTTGGGGATCTCCTGCGGGTAAATAACCTATAAAAGATGCAACATATTCATCCTTTTCATAACCTGTTCCAGGTTTACTTTTTTCAGCAGTCCCTGTTTTGCCCGCAATTTCAATTCCATCGAGCTTCGCATATTTTCCAGTTCCATGGTTTACAACTCCAACCAGAATATCATTCAGTATTTTTGCCGTCTCTTTCTTCATTACTCTTCTGATGACAACAGGATTTGAAGAATAAACGGTATCGCCATCATCTGTTACAATATATCTTACAACCGAAGGCTTGAGCAAAACACCTCCATTTGCTACTGCACCGTAAGCGTAAACAAGCTGCATTGCGGTAACAGATAAGCCCTGTCCAAAAGACATTGTTGCAAATTTTAAGGGTGTCCAGTGATAAGGTTTGCCAACATAACCCCTTTCTTCACCTGGAAGCTTTATTTTGGTCTGAGAGCCAAAACCAAAAGATCTTAAATAGCAGTAAAATTTTTTCTTGCCGACCTTTCCTGCAATCTTTATTGCAGCTACATTACTTGAATGCTCAATAAATTCAACAAAGGTTAGCGGTCCATGCTTCTCTGCATCCGTAATCTTCACTCTCCCAATCTTTATTGCCCCTTCCCCATTCTCCACCAACTCATTAAGCTTATACAAATTTTCATTGATTGCAGCGGTGGCTGTTACAATCTTGAAGGTTGAACCTGGTTCAAATAACTCAGATATTGCACGATTTGTCCATAATTCTTTGTCATACTTTAGAAATTTGTTGGGATTGTAATCAGGTAAATTAACAAGCGCAAGAATTTCACCTGTTTTTGGATTTATGACAACAACAATCCCTCTCTTTGCCGATGTGCTTTTTATGACTTTCTCGAGTTCGGAAAGAACAATGGATTGCACATCAATATCCACAGTCAACACAATGTTTTTTCCACCCCTTGCACTTTTCCTGGGAAGAGCGGGATGAGGATAAAGCAAACCTCCTGGTGTTTTTTGCAGGTAAGCCCATCCGGGTTTTCCAGCCAGAAGAGAATCAAACTCGAATTCAAGACCTTCCAAACCGGTGTATTCTGTCCCCACAAAACCAACGAGTGATGAACACAGCCTTCCATTTGGATAAAATCTTTTTCTATCTTGAAGAAATTCGATTCCTTCGGTCTTCGTAATTTCCCTTGAAACCGGGTATTCTATATTTCTCTTAATATAAAAAAACTTTTTTCTATTTAAGTCGTTGTAAATCTTGCTATACTCACCCAACCCCTCTACAGAAAGGAGTTTGGCGGTTTTCTTTTTTTCCCTAATCTTACGAGGAAGAGCGATGAGAGTTTTTGTTTTAATGTTTGTCGCAATCACTTTCCCGAATCTATCAAAAATCTTTCCTCTCTCAGGATAGACAATTATCCTTTCAATGCTTTGTTTCTTTGATTCTTGAGAATAGTAGCCTTTTTTGAATATTTGTACATATCCCAGCCTTAGAAAGAAAAATAACCACACGCCCAGAAGCAAAAAAACAACCACATTGGACTTTATCTCCGATTGTTTCATTCCAGTAAGAGAATCCTTGAAATCTTATTTTTTGTTTTTTTTAGTTTCGTGTTCACTTTTCTATTATGTATTTTAGCTCTTTGCTTTTGGGGTATCTCATATTCAATTGTTCTTTCGCAATTTTTTCGACCCTTAAGACAGAAGTCAAATTTGAGTATTCCAATCGCAGTTTTTCAACCCTGCTTAGAGTTTTGTCCAATTTTTTTTCTTTGTTTGACAGAACAAGTGTCAACTGAAATGCGGTCGCCCTTTCCCAGACATAAAATAGTCCGAGCAGCACGACAACTGCAAAAAGCAGGATAACCACGAATACCTTTTTAATCATCGTCCTCTTCCCAGTTCTTATCACCCTCCAATCCCTTAATCCCCTTATTTTCCACTTCTTCCTCAAAATTCCTGATTTTCTTTATTACCCTGAGTCTTGCACTTCGAGAGCGTCTGTTTTTCATTCTCTCTGCTTTGGATGGTCTTGCACATCTGGGATTAATAACCCGCAAGTATTCTGCTTTCTTCAATGTTGTGAAAAAACTCTTTGCAATCCTATCCTCAAGAGAATGATAGCTAATTAAGGCAATTCTTCCATCAATGGCTAACAGCTTAAATGCCTTAAAAAGACCAATTTTAAGATTTTCGAGTTCATCGTTCACCGTTATACGAATCGCCTGAAAAACCCTTGCCAATGTCTTATGAGCTGCTCTCCTTGGGATATTTCTTCTGATAAAATCACTGAGTTCAACGGTTGTCTCAAAAGGGTTTTTCTTCATCCTATCTGATAATACTCGTGAAAGCCTTCTTGACCATTTCTCTTCTCCTAATTTTGCCAGGAGATCAAAAAGCCTTTCCTGTGAAAATGAATTAATTACTTGTTTGGCAGTAACCTTTTGAGTATTATCAAATCTCATATCGAGAGGTCCTTCCTCTCTGAAACTGAACCCCCTTCCTACATTATCAAGTTGAAAAGAAGACATTCCAAGGTCGAAGAGTATCCCGGAAACCGGTGGTAAGTTGAGCGGAGAAACAAGCTTATCCAGGTTCTCATATCCACCAAGAAGAAGTTTCACCTTTTCACCAAAAGAACTTAATCTATTTCTTGCAACATCCAGACTTTTTTCGTCCTTATCTATCCCAACTAGGATCGTATCTTGCGGAGCCTTAGACAAAATCTCCAGAGAATGCCCTCCAGTTCCCACAGTGCAATCAATGTATGCTTTTCCCCCACCTTCCAGCAGTACTTCAATTGTTTCACTTAAGAGAACCGGAATATGAATAGTGTCCATTTTCCCTCCAGGTTAAGGAATGCTCTTTACGCAAAGCATCAATTGCACTTTTCTCAGATGGATAAAAACTTAAAATGAAAGGCCATCCTCCAACCAGCAAAATATCAATCAAATAACCTGTGTTTGCAACAAATTTAACTTCTCCATCACAGTTTTTAATCCTCTCCTTGATATTCAAAAGCCGATGGACATCCTTATAATGCAAATGTGTGAGTTTTGAAAAATCTATCACAAAAAGACTCATTCCTTGTTTTATCTCTTTATCAATCAGTTTCCCAAGTCTTAGTATATCATCTCTTCTCAGAAAACCGCATAGCGACAGTGTGGTTACATCACAAATTTCCTCAAGTTTCTTAAAAGGCTTAAACCTCCATTTCGGGGAGAAAAGTTGTTTTCTATTCTGAACAACTTTACAATTTTCAGAATCCATCATATCTCCAGACTTTCAAGGATTTCATCCTTGATAGTTTCCATACCCTCAAACTCTTTTCTGTGAATCTCTGGGTTCCAAACTTCGATTCTGTCAAGAACTCCAGCAATAAGAACTTCATTTTTTATTTGGGCATAATCCAATAAATGTTGGGGAATTTTTATTCTGCCCTGACCATCAACTTCCACTTCTTCCTTGTTCTCCAAAAAATAGCGGACAATAAATCTATTCTTCTTTTTGCTCTGCGGTAGAGCAAGCAACTTACTCTCAAAGCCACTCCACACCTTTAGCGAATAAACTGATAAGCAGTTGTCAAAACCTCTCGTAACAGCAACTATCCTATTACTTTTGCTCAGTACCTTTTTCCTCAGTTTGGATGGAATAAAAATCCTACCTTTATGGTCAACTGAATGTAAATGGCGTCCACTAAGACTCAAATTTTCTCCTTTCGCTTCACCACTTTTCACCACTTTTCACCACCATATAGGAAAAATCCTATTTTGTCAAGTAAAAAATGCGATTCTTTTAAAAAAAGTTGAGGAGTATCTTAATGAAATTCTCGCCTTATACCTGAGTTAGGTTAAGGTTAATGTTTAGCTTGTGGTTTTCAAGGTTTTCCCCACCCTACCAAGGCAAATCAACAGGGATTGGAAGAGAACTTAAAGAGATTCTCCAACCCTATCGCCTAACACCTGAAACTTAACATCAACTATCGCCGCAGTTAACATAGCCTCGGGGTTTTAACCAATCAAACTCCTTCATTTTGTTTTCATGTGTTCAGATTTAACTTTTAAGTTTTCACTTTTAACTTTTCACTTGTCTTTGCCTTAAGTCTTATGTCTACAGTCTGCCTTTGTTGTGCTCTTGTGCCATGTGCTCTGGCGCTCCGGTTTAACTTTTAACTTATCTCTCTCCGTTTCTCCGATTCCCCGATGCCCCGTTTCACTCCTCTCTCCTCGCTCTTCCTTCATCTGTCATCTGTCTTCTGCCCTCTGTCTTCTATCTTCAACTCCCTAACTCCTGAACTCCTCAACTCTCTAACTCTTTTTGTCTTCTGTCTTCTGTCTTCTGTCCTCTGACATCTGTCTTCTATCTTCAACTCCCTAACTCCTCAACTCTCTAACTCTTTTTGTCTTCTGTCTTTTGTCTTCTGTCCTCTGACAATCATCCTCGACTCCTTTGACTCCATAAACCCCATCGACCCTCTCCGTTTCAATCCTTGTTTTAATGGAACTTGCTTTAGAACTGCTTCCATTGTGTATGGAAATGGTTTACAGGGTAGTTTCAATCCTTGTTTTAATGGAACTTGCTTTAGAACGATAACTTTTTTATCAGTTATCCCCAGATTTAACTGTTTCAATCCTTGTTTTAATGGAACTTGCTTTAGAACAAAAATAATATGGTTAGAAAAAGAAATCAATATATTGTTTCAATCCTTGTTTTAATGGAACTTGCTTTAGAACATTGAACGATAATAACTAAGAAGTAACCCTACTGAGTTTCAATCCTTGTTTTAATGGAACTTGCTTTAGAACCCACAGTATAAATATCTTGAAAAAGAAATATAAAAGTTTCAATCCTTGTTTTAATGGAACTTGCTTTAGAACTATATGATAGACGCTAACTTCCATTTGAACGGTGAATAGTTTCAATCCTTGTTTTAATGGAACTTGCTTTAGAACTTGTCTTTCCCTTGATAGGTTTCGCTGTCTTTTTCTGTTTCAATCCTTGTTTTAATGGAACTTGCTTTAGAACACTGGCTGAAATCAATGAAGGTTAAAGTTTCTATTCTGTTTCAATCCTTGTTTTAATGGAACTTGCTTTAGAACTTTACACGGACTCGATATGAGGGCTGGACAACCGGTTTCAATCCTTGTTTTAATGGAACTTGCTTTAGAACTTTACACGGACTCGATATGAGGGCTGGACAACCGGTTTCAATCCTTGTTTTAATGGAACTTGCTTTAGAACGTATTATTTTATTTTCGAAAATAAATGTTTTTCTTTGTTTCAATCCTTGTTTTAATGGAACTTGCTTTAGAACTTATACTGACGGGTATTAAATTGACTATGTATAATAGTTTCAATCCTTGTTTTAATGGAACTTGCTTTAGAACGTTGTCAGTTTCTACAACTTCTCCATCTTTTCTAAAGTTTCAATCCTTGTTTTAATGGAACTTGCTTTAGAACGCAGACGGGGGCGGATTCACAAACGGTGGTGCCAAGTTTCAATCCTTGTTTTAATGGAACTTGCTTTAGAACTGAACAACGCTTATAGAATCAGGTGTGAATATATCAGTTTCAATCCTTGTTTTAATGGAACTTGCTTTAGAACACAATAAGGAGGAACGATGAATTACAGCGTAACGGGGTTTCAATCCTTGTTTTAATGGAACTTGCTTTAGAACTCCCCATCAAGCTTGTTATATCGCGATTTCAGCTCAAGTTTCAATCCTTGTTTTAATGGAACTTGCTTTAGAACACTTTTAACCTTCTCTAAAGGTTTTGTTAATTCCTGTTTCAATCCTTGTTTTAATGGAACTTGCTTTAGAACCGAAAATTCCCAGAGAATATCTGGTTGTGAATGAGTCGTTTCAATCCTTGTTTTAATGGAACTTGCTTTAGAACTATTATAACCATTCCCAAAAAGGAAGGGAAATGAAGTTTCAATCCTTGTTTTAATGGAACTTGCTTTAGAACTCTTGGTGACATGCTGTTTCCTACAACGATTAGAGGTTTCAATCCTTGTTTTAATGGAACTTGCTTTAGAACTGGGTATACCACAGGCAACAATGGGTGGTAATGTATGTTTCAATCCTTGTTTTAATGGAACTTGCTTTAGAACGTTTGGTCTGCACTGTATGGGTGTTTGGATTTATAAGTTTCAATCCTTGTTTTAATGGAACTTGCTTTAGAACCCAAAGTCCATTCACACTATTCAGACCGATAAAAATGTTTCAATCCTTGTTTTAATGGAACTTGCTTTAGAACTGTATTTCCGATAACCACATCTTCGCACCGCAATTAGTTTCAATCCTTGTTTTAATGGAACTTGCTTTAGAACAGTTCTCCATCATACCAGGTATCTCCACATTCTATAAGTTTCAATCCTTGTTTTAATGGAACTTGCTTTAGAACAAGACCATCCTTGGTATGGCTTGTGGAAGAAACCAAAGTTTCAATCCTTGTTTTAATGGAACTTGCTTTAGAACCATCATCTTTCACGACACCTTGACAATTAGAATAAGTTTCAATCCTTGTTTTAATGGAACTTGCTTTAGAACTCAAGTGTAGTTATTACTTATGGAATGGACTGGTGTTTCAATCCTTGTTTTAATGGAACTTGCTTTAGAACTTGTGATTTCTGAGGAAACATTCCATTGTCAAAATGTTTCAATCCTTGTTTTAATGGAACTTGCTTTAGAACAAAAACTTGATATTATAGGAAAAAAGTGTGGACAATGTTTCAATCCTTGTTTTAATGGAACTTGCTTTAGAACTATTGGGAACTATAATGTTATGTTCAGTATGTAATAAGTTTCAATCCTTGTTTTAATGGAACTTGCTTTAGAACGACATTTGTCCGAATTGTTTTTATGTAGTTTCAATGTTTCAATCCTTGTTTTAATGGAACTTGCTTTAGAACCGCCCGTTGTCTGTCCCTTGAGATGCAACCTATAAGTTTCAATCCTTGTTTTAATGGAACTTGCTTTAGAACTCGACTATTCTTTGAACATTCTTCCGCTTCCTCCTCGTTTCAATCCTTGTTTTAATGGAACTTGCTTTAGAACGCATAGATGTCAAATGATATATACGACAAACTGCTGTTTCAATCCTTGTTTTAATGGAACTTGCTTTAGAACACGGTGCTTTGACTGTTATGATCCGTCTATGTCTATGTTTCAATCCTTGTTTTAATGGAACTTGCTTTAGAACTAAAATCAAATGTGCACTTTTTGCACATTCCCGCCAGTTTCAATCCTTGTTTTAATGGAACTTGCTTTAGAACGTTTAATGATAAATCAGGTAATACCAAAGTAACAGGTATGTTTCAATCCTTGTTTTAATGGAACTTGCTTTAGAACTCGGTCTATTGGGTGTTTCCACTTTTCCGTTTAATCGTTTCAATCCTTGTTTTAATGGAACTTGCTTTAGAACACTAATAGAAATCTGTCTTTTAATGCATTCTATTTGTTTCAATCCTTGTTTTAATGGAACTTGCTTTAGAACCATTTGCATTATGAAGTGCAATCAGGTACAACCTTGGTTTCAATCCTTGTTTTAATGGAACTTGCTTTAGAACAGTAATTGCCTCTTGCCCCATGGCACCATGGACGCAGTTTCAATCCTTGTTTTAATGGAACTTGCTTTAGAACCTTTAATTTGAGTTTCAGCGTTAATGTTTGTTGCAGTTTCAATCCTTGTTTTAATGGAACTTGCTTTAGAACAAGAATCAGAAAAAGAATAAGAAATAACCCAATGCTGTTTCAATCCTTGTTTTAATGGAACTTGCTTTAGAACCCTCCTTAACCTATTGTGTTTTTGATTACATAAGCGTTTCAATCCTTGTTTTAATGGAACTTGCTTTAGAACCAAGAATCAGAAAAAGAATAAGAAATAACCCAATGCTGTTTCAATCCTTGTTTTAATGGAACTTGCTTTAGAACTTTAATTTGAGTTTCAGCGTTAATGTTTGTTGCAGTTTCAATCCTTGTTTTAATGGAACTTGCTTTAGAACTAAAATCGAGTGAAGCCCAAAACCTATGTCCTTGGTTTCAATCCTTGTTTTAATGGAACTTGCTTTAGAACTTTTGTTGATTCCTACATTACCTGTGCTATCAACAGTTTCAATCCTTGTTTTAATGGAACTTGCTTTAGAACTCCGTATTTTGAGTTTTCTATATGAATGCCATCAGTTTCAATCCTTGTTTTAATGGAACTTGCTTTAGAACAAGTAATCTCAAAGTCATATCGTGTGTAGAATCCTGTTTCAATCCTTGTTTTAATGGAACTTGCTTTAGAACTTTTAGGGGTGTTTCTTTATGATATTACTCATAGACAGTTTCAATCCTTGTTTTAATGGAACTTGCTTTAGAACCTGACAAGTGCGACTTGCATTACTCACTGTTTCGACAGTTTCAATCCTTGTTTTAATGGAACTTGCTTTAGAACTATAGATACTTTGAAATTGTGGGGGGGAGAATCAAGTTTCAATCCTTGTTTTAATGGAACTTGCTTTAGAACGCTGTTCCTGAAATTACAAAGTTATTGTAATTACCGTTTCAATCCTTGTTTTAATGGAACTTGCTTTAGAACTTAATTGTTTATTCATATCGAATACATTATCACTATGTTTCAATCCTTGTTTTAATGGAACTTGCTTTAGAACCAAAAATTAGAATGGAAGTCAGCGAAGCGGAAACTGTTTCAATCCTTGTTTTAATGGAACTTGCTTTAGAACATAACACCTTGAGCAGAGGCGATGTCATTCATATCCAGTTTCAATCCTTGTTTTAATGGAACTTGCTTTAGAACTTTTTTCATTATGCTCCCTCCTCGACCGTTATAAGGTTTCAATCCTTGTTTTAATGGAACTTGCTTTAGAACTTCCTATATCCCCAGCAACAAATCCCGGGTCTAAAGGTTTCAATCCTTGTTTTAATGGAACTTGCTTTAGAACAATTTTAGAGATGGGCTTCATAGAAAAGGTGCAGGTGGTTTCAATCCTTGTTTTAATGGAACTTGCTTTAGAACTGTCTTCGTTGGATGGGGTAGTTCGTTCGTTACCTGTTTCAATCCTTGTTTTAATGGAACTTGCTTTAGAACCTTTTTCTTTCCTCTTATCCAGCCACCCCCATACCAGGTTTCAATCCTTGTTTTAATGGAACTTGCTTTAGAACCTATAATCATTAGTAACAATATGAATAGATAAGTTGGTTTCAATCCTTGTTTTAATGGAACTTGCTTTAGAACTTTTTCTCCTTATTTTTGTGAGCGTTGAGATTAATGGTTTCAATCCTTGTTTTAATGGAACTTGCTTTAGAACTTGTAAACCACCTATAAAGCCTTTCGACTTCAAGGAGTTTCAATCCTTGTTTTAATGGAACTTGCTTTAGAACTCCAAAGAAATTGCTCAGTGCTCCATCCTGAACTGTTTCAATCCTTGTTTTAATGGAACTTGCTTTAGAACAGCACACTTCTTAGGGTTCAGAGGTGAGAACGAAGAGTTTCAATCCTTGTTTTAATGGAACTTGCTTTAGAACTTAGGTAAAGGAATGCAATATCAGACCATAGCGAGTTTCAATCCTTGTTTTAATGGAACTTGCTTTAGAACAATTTCTACGCTCGCTTTGGTATGCCATTATTGCGTTTCAATCCTTGTTTTAATGGAACTTGCTTTAGAACAAGAAACTGAACTATTTTTAGCCCTTTCGTTATATAGTTTCAATCCTTGTTTTAATGGAACTTGCTTTAGAACAGGAAGTATGAAGGCGGTGCGAAACTGTCCCAAATGTTTCAATCCTTGTTTTAATGGAACTTGCTTTAGAACAGTAGTCGGGTATTATAGTGGTGCAATGCAATTTTATGTTTCAATCCTTGTTTTAATGGAACTTGCTTTAGAACGTTAACTCCATCGATTCCTTTGCTTGCTCATTTTTATGTTTCAATCCTTGTTTTAATGGAACTTGCTTTAGAACAGAAGACAGTGTTTTCTGATAACTTGCAGTGAAGTGTTTCAATCCTTGTTTTAATGGAACTTGCTTTAGAACAATAATAATGCCCCCCTCTTAGAGATTCCCACCAAGTTTCAATCCTTGTTTTAATGGAACTTGCTTTAGAACTATATTTGTCGGGACTGTGGTGATAAGGTGCAATAGTTTCAATCCTTGTTTTAATGGAACTTGCTTTAGAACACAAGGATGGTAATGTTCAAGAGGAAACTATCAAACGTTTCAATCCTTGTTTTAATGGAACTTGCTTTAGAACAATATAATCCGTTATGTCAAGGGCAACAAAATCATATAGTTTCAATCCTTGTTTTAATGGAACTTGCTTTAGAACTAATAGAATACGACCAATAAGGAGGTGAATAATGGAGTTTCAATCCTTGTTTTAATGGAACTTGCTTTAGAACCAAACGCCACTGTTCTTTTCATATTAGTGAAAATAAGTTTCAATCCTTGTTTTAATGGAACTTGCTTTAGAACCTATCAAATCCGCACAGACCGAGCCTATTTTTTTGTTTCAATCCTTGTTTTAATGGAACTTGCTTTAGAACGATGTGTAGTCATACCTTGCATGGAAGGGATAGCAGTTTCAATCCTTGTTTTAATGGAACTTGCTTTAGAACAGATACAGTTATTCTTGAGACTATCCACGCTCATAGTTTCAATCCTTGTTTTAATGGAACTTGCTTTAGAACGATGTTCAACTTCTTTAATAGACATCGTAGAATCAGTTTCAATCCTTGTTTTAATGGAACTTGCTTTAGAACAATTATGATACATTTGCATATCCATTCTGGCAGTTTGTTTCAATCCTTGTTTTAATGGAACTTGCTTTAGAACGCCATTCTGTGTTTGCCATTGAAAGTAAGCCCGCAATGTTTCAATCCTTGTTTTAATGGAACTTGCTTTAGAACATTCGGCAGACCTATGGAATTGAATATCCTACCGACTGTTTCAATCCTTGTTTTAATGGAACTTGCTTTAGAACCAATTATACAAAAGACAATGATACGGAAACTGTTTGTTTCAATCCTTGTTTTAATGGAACTTGCTTTAGAACCATTATACGGGTATAGATTGTAATGTAGCATTACTGTTTCAATCCTTGTTTTAATGGAACTTGCTTTAGAACCGGTATGGGGCCGCTTGAAGCGGCACGCAAGCAAAGTTTCAATCCTTGTTTTAATGGAACTTGCTTTAGAACAATTAAGGAGGCTATGATGAGATTCAAACATAAGATGTTTCAATCCTTGTTTTAATGGAACTTGCTTTAGAACGAAATAATTCGAATATCAGAAACACCCAGAGAATGAGGTTTCAATCCTTGTTTTAATGGAACTTGCTTTAGAACGATTGTGTTGTTATCCATCCCATAGGACAAGGTGTGTTTCAATCCTTGTTTTAATGGAACTTGCTTTAGAACTATATCATCACTTGTCTTACTTAATAGGTTCTCTCGTTTCAATCCTTGTTTTAATGGAACTTGCTTTAGAACATCGGTATGGGGCCGCTTGAAGCGGCACGGAAGCAAAGTTTCAATCCTTGTTTTAATGGAACTTGCTTTAGAACTATTCAAGTTGGGGATAGTTGACAAGGTTAACCTTGGTTTCAATCCTTGTTTTAATGGAACTTGCTTTAGAACAGCTATCCCCTTTATATTCAACCTGTCATATACTTTAGTTTCAATCCTTGTTTTAATGGAACTTGCTTTAGAACGTATATGTGAGTCTCTAACTAATTCATCACCTGCTGGTTTCAATCCTTGTTTTAATGGAACTTGCTTTAGAACCTTGCCCCATCCTTGCTTTTACCGCCACCACGACCAGTTTCAATCCTTGTTTTAATGGAACTTGCTTTAGAACTGCACTTTTTCTCTAAGTCCTTTACTGATTGATTCTTTCTTTGCTTTTATGCAGGGGCTTTTGGTA